>Ga0172370_10002124_pt1 | contig 29047 bp, 36 predicted proteins | sample LakKiv5m_FD_114538 | JGI IMG/M metagenome (GOLD analysis project Ga0172370, IMG submission 114538) | Freshwater microbial communities from Kabuno Bay, South-Kivu, Congo - kab_022012_11.5m | ecosystem: Environmental > Aquatic > Freshwater > Lake | place: Democratic Republic of the Congo...
AGCTGTAAGTTTTGTTTCTCTTTTTTTCCCAACTGAAACCAGACTAATAATTCGGCAATGACTATAGGTGGAACCAATACCAACGAGGCTTGTTCTATAGTTTTCTGCACCTTTTTGTCCCCAGCCAGCAAAGCAGAGTATACATTGGTGTCGATAACGAGTTTATAAGCTGCCAACATTATTGCCAGTCTTGAGGATTAACTTGGTTCAATTTCAGCTGATTTTGATTGAATTCTTGAAGGTCTGCTTTTGACCACTTGCCACAATATCTTGAGAAATCTGACTTTTTCATAGTGTGATTTAGTCCTAGTGATCTGGACAACAATAATTTGACTGTACGATTAATGCTAGTTTTGAGTAATTCTGCTTCATTTTTGATCTGTTGATAAACAAATTGATCGAGATTGTGAATAGTGAAAGAAACTGTGTTTTGGTTCATAATAAATCAAATTATGGTTCATAATTGGCAGTTTGTCAATCTGCCTTTATAATAATTGTCTGGATTGTCAAAAATTGACAAATTGCCGCCTTAGCTCAGTTGGTTAGAGCGACGGTTTTGTAAACCGTAGGTCCGGGGTTCGAATCCCCGAGGCGGCTCATATTATTTTTCCGGTACTCTTTACAGATAATCTATGGTAGCACTTAATGAATTCTATCCAATGGGTGCTGCTAAGCATAATGACAACTGGTGGCCTAAAGCAAAAAGACGCTGGACGCAAAAATTAGAAGGAGAAAAAATATCAGTGTCTGATCAAATTGAGCTTAAATATCGTCATCAAGACTTGGTTGTAAGGCTTATCGATTGGGTGCAAGATCTGCTGGCTAATAGTGGTGAAAAAATGGCTAAATCTGTGGGATTAACCGAGGATGAAATAAGCGAAATCCAAACTGTTCTTATTCGGCCTACTTTTCCCACGACTGTTTTTAATTTTTCAGGTTGGGGAGAAATTAACCTCTCAACTGATCTGGACATCTTGATTTTTTTTGCGAAACTACATGATTTATCATTGGGTGTAAGAAATTTAAAAAACCAATGTATTTCAAAAGATTCAATTTTGCCACAAATTGAAATTATTGTAAAATTTTTCAATGACTGACATTTATTGATTGTTGATATAAAATACCAACTCATTGGTGGGAATAAATTAAGGAAATAATATGCCAAAAAAGAAAAAAGGACCAAGACAAGCGGTGGGTTTAAAATGTGGTGTCTGTAACGCTTTTGGTTATATCACCGAGTACAATAAGAATAATGAACAGCTTAAAAAACAAAAAGAAGAGAACACTTTTCCTTTGAGCAAGTATTGTTCTGTTTGCAAAAAACACACCGATCACAAATTGGCCAAGAAGCTTAAGTAACTTTTAGGCTATTTTTTGATAAGCTTTAATAATTTTTTCAGCTCCACGTAGATAGAGAGTATCTAGCTTGTGGGAGTTGAGCATGGCTCTTTCAATGAAACTTGATGTGTTGTGCTGGGTAGCTTTAAGTGAAGTCAGTTGAGCAAGTAGATTGTTGACTGTAGCGCGTCTTGAGACCCCTAGCTCTTCAAAACGTTGTCTAATCACGGCTTCCCACTCGCCCCACTCATGAAGAGTCAGAAGAAAACTGCCAGAGGCTACGGCATCGTAGGCCATATCTCCAGATGGTTTGGTAATAAAGCCATGAGCCCAAGCAAATCCGTATTTAATAAGTAACTCATTAGCATCAACAATCTGGGGGTGGTAAATGAGACGCAATTTGGCTTTGGTTTTTTTGAGAGGCGAAAGAGTCACTCTTGACTCTTTCGCCATTTTTTTGACAGCTTGAGCAATATCACGATGAGTGCCAGCATAAATGAGTAACTGTAGATCCTTGTTTTTCTTTCTCAATTCAGGTAGTAGCAAATCAAGAATTTGTAAAAGCTCGGTCTTATTGGTGCCTAAACCACCGGTAGTTAAACAAAGTTTGAGAGTACCAGACCTCCATGCCGGCTTTTTAAGCCGGCAATCCAGAATCCTTGGATCAATAGGTGGGCCAGTGACAATAATTCTGGCTGGATCAATACTTTTACCAGCAATTGCAGCTTTCTCTAAAAGATCGTCTTTGGTGGCTTGGTCAAAGACACAATAACTCAAGTTTTTATCTTCAACATGCTTGAGATAATCGTAACGTACATGAGGGTCAGTGATGACCTGTAACACAGTTTTTCCTTGTTCAATGAGCAAATTCCCTGCTGCAATATGAAATGACAAAATGGGTTTTTTAATTTTGGCGGTTAGATAGAGTAAAGGAGGAGTAATAGAGTCCAAAATCGGCAGTTTTTGTCTACCAAATTTATCTATTAAATCTTTAAGTGTTTTTAAAATTGGGTAACGAGCTATGGTTTTTCCAATATTCTCTGTCAAAAGCAAACTTTGCCAATGTTTGGAACTGACGTAATTGGTGGGATCTACCAACCAAGCTTTGTGATGATCAATGCCTCCTCCCCAAGCTTGCACGGCAGTCCCGAAGGCCATCGAAAAATGAGCTCTGGATAAAACCACATCTGGTAAATTTTCGTTTTCTTTCATGCCGTGCCACCCTTTAATATCCTCGCGATTGGTGCCAAACACGGTTACTATTGGTATTTTTGTGGTTTCTAACCACTTCTTATCAGCTTTAAAAGCTTTGATCAGTTGGGGATCAAATAATTCGGGCATGAACCTTCATTATATTGGTGCAATTTACTTAAGGCAATGATGCAGTTTTTTTGATAATATGAGAATATGTATTAGAGTTATGTAACCTTTATGGCTTATTCTGAAAAACAAAAAAACAAGATAATTGAGCTTAGAAAAAAGGGATTATCTATCAATCAGATCGCCAATAAGTGTAACATCGCAAAAAGCACGATCTCTATTTGGATTCGCAAGATTATTTTAGACGATTTTGCTTTAGAAAAGTTACAAAATAGAAGGAGTATTGGAAGAAAACACGCAAAAAAACTTATTTTGGTAAAAAAAGCCAAAGAACAAAAAATTTTAACCAGAGAAGTAAAAAAATATCTTGACGGTATTAAAATAAAAAATAAGCACTATTTATTACTTTGCTCTTTTCTTTACTGGGCAGAAGGTAGCAAGCGCCTTGCCAATGTAACATTTATTAACTCTGATCCTCTTATGATTAAGATTTTTCTTAAATTATTTAGAGAGGCATTTGATCTTGACGAGAGTAAGTTTAGGGCTCTAGTGCATCTTCACGATTTTCATGATGAGGATAAAATGAAGACTTATTGGGCTGAAGTTTCGGGCATACCTTTGGAACAATTTACTAAAAGTTATATAAAGTCTCATGCGGGTCTCATCAAGAGAGATGGGTACAAGGGCTGTTTTAGAATTCGCTATTATGATGTTAAAATAGCCCATAAGCTGTTTTTGACATATAAGATGTTTTCGGAAAAATATATTTAGGGCTATAGTGTCAATGGCTAGCACAACCGTCTCCAAAACGGTTCGTCCAGGTTCGAGTCCTGGTAGCCCTGCAAAAAATATGAAAATCATCATTTCACCAATGTCCAAGTCTGACTTTGGGGTGCTTAAAAAACTTGTTTATCAAGCTTATGGCCAGGAACTAGGTGAGCCTTGGACAATAGAAACTAGCTTAGAGCATTGCAATGGAGCATTTGTAAAAGGTTATGCTTATACAGCCAGAAAAGGCAAAATAATTGTTGGAGGGATTTTTACCAATCCAGCTGTTTATGAAAAAGGTGCTGAAATCATTCACTTGGTACCATACCCAAGAATTTAACGAGAGTGGTTGGGTGGAGTTGGTGAGGTTCTTTTGAAGATTGATTGGTGCTTGATAATTCACCATTTAGATTGAGCCTAATCAAACAATTTAAACTTTTTAAACAGAATTTGCATCACTCTTCATTAAAACTTCACAAGCTACAAGGTAAACACTCAACTTTTAATCAAAAAGCATCTGATATCATTAATTGATGATGGGTTTATTAGAAAATAGAGGTAGAAAAAAAAGAAAAACTTTTGAAAGTGATAAGTATTCACAGAGTTATGGATTTGATTACACATCATTTTCATGAAAGAAGAACAAGAGAACAACTACTTTTTGCTTTAAAAGAAATTCCTAATTGGTCTAACTTATGTACATTTGCTAAAGCGGCTGATGTGAAATGCCTTGTGAAGTTGGTTTTGCTTTGACAAGTGATACCACTAATCAAGCAGAACCTGTGGATAAAATTTTTGGTTTACTTGGTCGTAACAATTTTCCTCCTGGTAAAAGTATGAGTGTTTTGGCTACTCCACTTGTTGATCATATTGAAGCTATAGGATTTAATATTCAAGCTGGTGTCTTTTTTCATACTCATCCTGAAGGAAACTATTGGATGAAAATGATTAGTTTTTTTCGTGGTAGACAGATACCTGAATATATTCCATCTTTAATGCCTATTGTAAAGAGAATTTATTTCAGTGGTGATATTGCCGATAGATTTAGCCAAAATCCCTTTGGATACAGAAATATCTTAACGAAAAATGGTATTACAATTTTTGTTGGAAGTAGATAAAGTACTGGTTCTGAAGTAGAGATCGTTAAAAGTCAAGTAAAGACTTGGAAAAAAAAGTGGTGTGACATAGTATTGCCTCACGCGTGGCAATTTTATGGTGAGAATCAACGTGTATTCACTGATATACAAATGAATCAACAATTAGATATAAAATCTCCAAAGCAACCAACTCTTTTTTCGTTGATTGGTCCTTCCAATTTTGGAACTCAGTTTTTTACATTTATTCCGTGGACTTATTTTGATCAGAATGATTTATTATCAATTCAATTTAGAGATGTTGTTCTTGGCAATGGTTTACCAACTTTAATGATTAGACTAAAAATTTCTCCACCAAACTTTGTAGTACCGGATAATTTAGTTGATGCTCAAAAAAAACATTTCTTTAAAGAAAACCCATTACTACTTGTAGTAGATAAATTATAATAAATATTAAAACTTAACAAATTGCAGGGAAAAAATTCAACTTAATATGTTTTATAAATACAAATAGATTAAAGAGTGCTTTGTATAGAAAATGAAAATGAGTTTATTTACTTGATTAATTTAGATAAATATTTATTAGATTATCAATTATCCCTAGCTTTTAGGATCAACTTTTTTAGATCTGGCAAAATGGCGGCCGAAAGAATGAGGCCGCAACCAAAAAGTAAAACCAAGGTTGCAGTCTCTTTGAAGACAATTGCTCCAAAAATAATCGCAAAAATGATTTCTAAAAGACCAATAATAGCACCCACCGATGGTTCTAAATATTTAAAGCCGGCAGTTACCAAAAGATTGGCGGTTAAGAAACTTAAGGCATAGCCTATGGCAGGCAGCCAAATTGAAGTTTGATCTAGGTTTGGTATAGTTTGGTGGGTAGAAATACCGATCAAGAAATTGATCGGTAACATAAATACAAGATAACTGGAGATCACTTGTAGCTCACTGTAATGACTACTAAGTTTTTTTGTACTCACCACGGCTGTAGCGCCCATCAGGCCGGCCACCAGACTAGCGGTGGCCGGCAGCCAAAGAGTTAAATTCAATTCAAATTTATAGATAGTAATTAAACCAATTACCCCCAAACTTAAAGCAAGCCATTTAAATTTATCTATTTTTTCTTTAAAAAGTAATGGTCCAAGAATATAACCGCCTAAAGTCAATCCCAGATAAAATAACAAAGTGGCGGTGCCAATGGGAAGTTTTAAAAAACCATAATAGTATGGCGCTTGGTTGAGCGCTCCCATCAGGCCAATTAATATAAACCAAGGAAAATCAACTTTCTTAATTGGCTTGAATTGTTTAAAAACTAAACCTATCAGTCCTATGATTGGCAATAAAATCAAAGCTCTGGTCCAGGCTTGACTAAATTCATCTAAACCAATGGCCATCAATTTGGACCAAATGCCATAGGATGCAAAAAATATCGCTGATAAAGCCACCAAACCACTGCCCTTAAATTGTTGATTGCTTTTATACACACTCTAAATTTTAGTCTTAGTTTGTTATAATTCAAGCTGATGTCCGTTCAATCAGACAATCCTCTGAATCTAATAAAACCATTTGGTTTGTCCTCTGATGAGGGCAGAGTTTATCTAGATTTAATTTCCAACGGTTTTAGTAGTGCTTTGTTAATTACTAGGCGTTTGCATATAGGTAGAACCAAAGTTTATCGTCTTCTAGATAAGTTGAAAGCCAAGCAATTAGTGGAGCTCAAACTGGATGAGCGTGGTATGAAGTTTGGCGCTACTAGCCCAAAAAAGTTTGAGCAGTTATTGATTGAAAATGAACAAAAAATTTCTAGCTTAAGAAAATCCCTACCAAGTTTATTGGAGCATTTGCACCAATTGACTCTCAACTCACCTCATCAATCCAAAGTTTTATATTACAAAGGGATTGAAGGCTTAAAGCAAGTTAGTTACAACTTAACCAAAGCAGATAAATTACTGCGGGTTTTTGAGATGGAACACTTGTCAGAATTTTTACCAGAGAAGTTTGCTGAAGCAATAAGACAGACATTAGTTGAGAGAGAGGTTGTTACTCATGATCTTACCAACAAACGATCGTTCCCAGGGTTTACCAATGTTAATAAAATGATTACCAGCTTTAGTCAGTTTAGGTATATCAATCCAGATAAACTTAAAATCAATTTTGAAGTGTTAATTTATAACGATGTTTATGTCACTTACACATACAAAAACAAAGATATTTTTTGTGTAGAAATTTATAACCGGCAGTTAGCTAAGATGCAGAAACAACTTTTTGATTTTGTTTGGGAACAGGCTTCAGTGATGGAGTTTACAGATTTGAGGGGTGGGGCAAGGGTAAAAAGTCAATGTTGATAAAAAACAAACTTCCCCGAAATAAGCCTATTTCGGGGAAGTGTATTCCCCGTAATTTGACAATTACGAGGAATTATGCTATTTTTAGCCTATGTTGTTACCAAGATATTATCAAGACTTAAGTAAATATGTAGTTAAGGGAAAGGTTCTGGTCATCTACGGACCCAGGAGAGTGGGAAAGTCTACGCTCATTAAAAACTTCATATCGAAATATCATTCAAGGTATAGCTTAGTTACAGGCGATGACTTAAATATACAGGAAATTCTTGGTTCTCAAGATGTGCAGAAGATCTCTACTTTGGCAGAAAAAAATGATTTATTTATCATTGATGAAGCGCAACGTGTGCCAAACATTGGTATGGGTTTAAAGATTTTGGTAGATCATAATCCGGATTTGCAAATTATTGCCACTGGATCAGCCTCTTTTGATTTACAAAACAAAGTTGGTGAGCCACTGACTGGTAGAAAACGCACGCTTCGTCTTTATCCAGTGGCTCAAATAGAATTGTCTGGTTTACATAATCCATATGAACTTACACAGCAGCTTGAACAACGTTTAATTTATGGTGCTTACCCAGAAATTATCACAGCTGCGGATGATCAAGAAAGAAGAATTATTTTGAATGAAATTGTCAATTCATACTTACTAAAAGATATCTTGGAGCTTGAGCGAGTCAAAGGCGCAAAAGTTTTGGTTGATTTGCTTAGGCTCATTGCTTTTCAGGTTGGCCAAGAAGTTTCTCTGACAGAGCTGGCAATTTCTTTGGGTCTAGATAAGGCTACAGTTGCGCGATATCTTGATCTGCTTGAAAAAGCATTTGTCTTGTACAACCTTAGAGGTTTTAGCCGTAATTTAAGAAAAGAAGTGACCAAAAAAAGCAAATACTATTTTTATGATAACGGCATTCGCAATGGTTTGATTGCCAATTTTAACCAGTTAAATCTAAGAGATGACATTGGTAAGCTTTGGGAGAACTTTTTAGTGTCTGAAAGATTAAAGTTTCAGGAATATAACTCTTTTTATGCCAACAATTATTTTTGGCGCACTTGGGATCAAAAAGAAATAGATTTTTTGGAAGAAAGAGACGGCGGATTGTTTGGCTATGAGTTTAAATGGTCAAGCTCAAAAATTGTTTTACCTCCAGCTGATTTTTTGGCCAGTTATCCTGGATCAGAGTTTAGAGTAATCAATGCAGAAAACTACCTTGAGTTTGTGAGTTAATTCTTAGCATATGAAATATTATCAGCCAGACCCAAATTCTTGCGTACCAACCACTTTTGCTTACTTGACACATAAACAATTTGGACTTGATTTTTCCATATTACTTGAAAAATTATTAACTTTTTGTAAAGCAAAATTTGATTTGGAAAAGGATGGAATGAGTTTTTTACAACTTAAGCAAGTGGTTGAAGCGATGGATTTTAACGTTGAGGTGTGTGCCAATAAGCCTAATCAAAAATATTACATGGCAGGAGTAAAATGTTTACCAATTATTCAGTATGAAAACAGCTTGTTAATTAATCAATCTTTGAGTAGTGGTTCCTTGAAAATATCCGATTCTCACTTTTTATATCCAGAAGGACATGCTGTAGCAATTTTTGAGCAAAACCAAACTCAAGTAAGATTATTTGATTCTTTTATGGGTGTAGAGCGTCTTTTGTCACTTAGTGAATTACTACTTTCCCTAGAAGATAAACCAGAGTTTTTGACAGTTGCCAGTTATCTTAAAAGATAATTTATTTTTTTCTCACTTCTGACAAGGGTAAGCCGAGTTTGTTGACAGCGCGGATCTGGGTGGGGAAGAGGGCAAAAACTCTATCGTTGCCAGCGCGGTGATGGCAAATGAGCAAATCAGCATCCTCTGGAGTTTTTGCCAAATTGAGTTCAAACTGGGCTACTGAACTTAGTTGGGATGGATCGCCGCAAAAGAAAATGGTTTTGTTGGTTGTGTGTTCTGGATGTTTATTAAGCCAAGTGATCAGTTGCTTATAACTAGCGCCCCAGTAATCTAGCTCAAAACTGTGAGCGCCCCGCCACGGCGGGGCGCTCACTAATTCATTAAAGTAAGTGTATTGATAAGGAAATAGTCTCAAAACACTAACAATCACAAGAATAATATTGAACAAAATTAAACCGATAGCCACTCTGCGTTTTTTCTTGATTAAATCAATTAAGCCAAAACTAGCTAAGATTGCCATTATCGGTAACAAAAACAGCATATGGCGTAGACCATCGTAAATCACAGGTTTAACGATAAAGAAAATTGTTAAGTTAGCAATCAGTGCCAGCCAAAAAAGCTTGACTATTTTGTTAGTCTCTTTAATTAGCGTCAAGCTATAGCCGCACAATAAAATGATAAAAATTGGCGTGGTGATTAAGATCCAAACTGGTAGGTAAAACCAGGGTAGATTAGTGGCAGGAAGCAACTGACCGTTAAACAAAACTTGGCTGTCCCAAGGAAATTGAGTACTACTTTTGACTAGGTTAATAAAATTACCTAATGGATCAGCTCCAAGATAGGGAAGAGTGACTAGGTGAACCAAAAACCCTAGTAGGAAAATTACCAGTGTTTGTGAAGCGAGGTCAATAAGCCAACTTGGTTTGGGAAACTTTTGTTTACTTAGTAAATTATAAAGAAAGTAGACCAAATAAATGCTGTAACCAATGATTCTTAAAGATTGGGTCAAACCAAAGCTGAAGCCAAGAATGAGTAAAGACAGCGGGGTGTTTTGTTTTTTTAACAAAACAATCAGGCTTAAAGAAACTAAGTAGCTGATGGCAAGAGGTGCGTCCTTTGGATTGGCGGCTAGATCTCCAGAAAATCGAGGAATGAGAAGAAGCGTAATTGGTCCAATCAGAGCCAAAAAGCTATTTTTAGTTTGAAAAAGAAGCAGTTCATAGGCGGCAACGATGGCAATCGTTGCCGTCAGTAAATTTAATAAATGATAAATCTCATAACTTTCCTTTTGATTAAGAGAGTAAAGAAAAGCTGGATAGATTCTGTCATAAGCAAATAAATTACTTTTGCCGTCATTAATCACAAAGCTTTTTTCCAAAACAGGATCATTAGCCTTAAGTTTTATATAAAGCAACTTGCCCAAGAAATATTCCTCTGGTTCATCATTGGTTAAGCCGTATTGCTTATAACTCAAAACCGATGAAATAAAATATAAAAAGACAAGAGTGATCAAGGGAAATCTTTGTTGAATTAGTTTTAACAACACAAAGTTTATTTTACATACTACTGGACTGATGCGCCATGACCGCAAGTTGTACGAGTTGACTTCAAGTGTAAACTAAATGATTATGGAATCATGGCAAAAATAAAGTCTAGTTTTTTTATACTGCTAATAATTTTGCTCAATCTTTTTTTGCAGCTTTTTCCTCACTATTATGCCTATCTCAAAACTCCTGTAAACCAAGTTTTTTCTGGTCAAGCTAGTTGGTTTGATCCCTGGGATATTAATGTATATGTGGCGGCTGTTGGGTTTGGGCAGACCGGTCAGATTCTACTAGAAAACTTATACACTACCGCCCAACAGCCGCCAGCCTTGATATATCCTCTATACACTATCTTTGGTTTTATCTTTAGAACGACCGATCCCTGGCTTGTTTTTTATAGTTTAACTGTTATTACCGCAACGATTTTGATAATAACCATTTATTGGTCAAGTAAAGTTTTTTTGAAAGAAAAAAACAATAGTATTCTTGCCACTTTATTAATAACTATTGCTGGTGGTTTCGGTTGGTTAGCTTTTGCTAGCGGTTTTAATAGTGGTGATACCTCTATTACAGGCTTCACTTTTTTTTCGGCTTTTGGACGTCCTCACGAAGCTTTGGGTTTAAGTTTATACATTTTTATATTAACAAATATATATTTATTTATAGAAAAAAAAACTAGTTTAAGATCAAAACTTTACATCATTTTTGGTCTCTGTTTGTTAGTGATTTTTTACCCTTATTATTTATTGAGCTTAATGATGATTGCTACTGTTTATTTTTTGGTAATGAGATTACCAAAGTCACGTTGGATTGAATGGTGTGGGATTGCTGCTTTACCGGTTTTAATTACCTGTTTTTATTTTTTTCATCTCCAAAAAACTAGTTTTGTTACAGTGGTGAGTCAGCAATTAAGCAATGTTGACCCAATGGCTTTTGTATTGGGTTATGGTGCGCTGCTACCTATCTTTTTTTATATTTCTACTAAATATCGCCAAGAACGTATAGTTCAGTATTTGACACTCTGGTTTTTTGTTTCTCTTTTATTATCGCAATTACCTTTGGGGTTTGCGCGTTTTTATCTACGCACTTTATTTTTGCCTTTAATTATTCAGTTATTTTTTTTACTTGGAATTTGGAAGGATAAAAAAGTTTATTTACTTAATTTATTTCTGCCTAGTTTGCTTATCTTGATTTCATTGACCTCTGTTTATATTTTTGTACGCAGGATTCAAGCTGCTTTTCAAAACAATCCTTGGTTTTATCAAACAAAGGATACAAGAGTTGGTTTGAATTTTCTTAAAGATCAAAAAAACGGCGGTGTTTTATCCGGCTATTATATTGGCAACTTGATCCCAGCTTTGATGTCAAATAAACGCGTGTATTTTGGTCATTTGATTCAAACTCCGGAAGCCTCTGATAAGATGCAACATCTGAAAGATTTCTATGCTGGCCTGCTTGATGACAAGCAGGCCAGCATCTTTTTAAGTCAAAATAATATTGTTTGGATTGTGTATGGACCAGAAGAAAAGAAACTTGGCAAGTTACCAAGTTATCAATTTTTAGAAAGTAAGTTTAGTAACCAAGACATAGATATTTTTCATTTTCAAAAATAATCACATTCATTACAGCAGCAAGTTTTTTTGCTATCCTTATTAACAATGCCCGTATTACGTCATTTGGTCAAACATCTGCAACAGGGTGGTTTTCGGAAACAACGCCTGCTTTATGGCGTAGCATTCATGATTTTTTTCTTTGCTTTGGGAGATAGTATTTTGACTTATATAATGCCGCTCCTAATCACAGAAAATGGCTTCTCTCATGAAATGATGGGTTTAATTATTGGTAGTTCATCCTTGGTGGGAGCGGCTTTTGATATCCTAGTTAGTAGGTTTTTACATAAGCCACATTACCGTAGGCTTTATTTAGCAGTTTTAATTTTAGCTGGTTTATTTGGTGTTTTACTTTTTCAAGCCAAGGCAATCTGGATTTATTTAATAGCCATGGCAGTTTGGGGTATTTACTGGGATATTTTTCATTTTGCCAATTACGATTTTGTGAGCAGAATCAGTGTCAAGATTAATGATGCAGCCGAGTTTGGTGTTTTAGATGCTTTTAAAGCTTTGGGTAGTTTGTTGGGACCGGTTCTAACTGGTTTAGTGATCAGTAGAGTAGTGGGTGTGGCTCCGTTTATTTTGTCGGCCGCGGCCTTCATCTTTTACCTTTTGGTCCTGAATTATCCCAATAAACATACTCAAGAAATTTCTCCTGCTCAGATAAAAACCAAAGGTTGATGGCGAGAACTTAAGATTTGGCAATATTTGGGTCATAAAACATTACCGCTGATGTTTTTTATGCTTTTGTTTTGCACAATTGACGCATTTTTTTGGACGATAGGACCGCTTTTGGCAGAAAGTGGCGAGTTTGGTATTTTTGGAGGTTTCTTGCTGGTGGTTTATACCTTGCCAGTTTTGTTTATGGGTTGGTTTGTGGGTGGGATTACAACCAAGTTTGGTAAAAAAACAATTATATTTGCTGCCATGATTTTGGGCTCATTAATCTTGAGCTTGCTCTGGTTTGAGCCTCATTCGTGATTGATTATGACTTTGGTTTTACTAGCTGCTGGATTTTTTAGTTTGGCCTTTACTTCTATTGAGGGCTTTTATGCTGATTATATTGCTCAAAATAGAAATTTTGAACAAGAAACGCAAGGATTAATTGACTTGTTTTATAACTTGGGCTGGATCATTGGTCCTATTTTGGGCGGGCTTCTTTCCGGTAGAGTAGGCAACTTAAAGGGCTTTGGTTTATTGGGTTTTTTTAGTTTGGCAGTTACCTTGTTGATTGTAAAATCCTTGGATAAAAGAAAACTTAAAAATTAAGATTCTTTGGGATCTTAATCTGCAAGCATACGCCACACTGCAGTGACTTTTTTTTGATTTGGGCGAATTTCACCTTGCATTTTAAAAAAATAGCGGTCTAATGCCTCAAGTAATAAAGCAACTGAAAGAGAAATTTTTAACGTGGAGAAAGTCTGCCATTTTCTAAGTTGCCTAATCTTTTTGCTAAACAAATTTCGAGTGTTCCAATACTATTTTTCCTGATTAAAAGTACACCAACTACCTTTGTTTCAGTCACAGTTTCTTTTCTTTCTGGGTCGCCAATCATAACCCAATTATATCAAATTGTACTTTAGTGATGATAAAATACTAAAATTCGATATTTACTAAGTGTGCTTAGTAAATATACTAAGCACACTTAGTATATTGGGTTTTTTGGCTAGTGGTTGAATCTATGAGTATCTTTGGTATAGGATGAAGCTATGAGTGATGACGCCAAAAAACCCACCGACCCAAGCCAAGATCCTTTGGCAGTTTTAGAGAATATTCTCAAAGATGCCAAAAACCAGCCGGCCAAGGCTAAAAGCGATCCGGCTACTGGTGTCTCGAAACCAGCTGTGACAGAGTTGAGTGATGAAGAAAAACAAGCGCTGGCAGAGAAGCACGCTCAAGAACAAGAAGCGCTAGAAGCAGAAAGACAGAAACAAATTGAACAGTACAGAAAGCAGATGCAAGGTACTATTCAGCAAACAGACGCCTACAAAGCCAGAGTCTCACAAGATGAAGAAGAAAAAGGTAAAACTACAAACATGGATGACCCAGATGGGTTTACTATTAAACAGTTGGATCACAAGAAGATTTAAACTATGCCTCAAGCCAAACCCAGTTTCAGACCAAGACCCAGTGGAGGATTTAACCAAGGCGTGGGCCAGTTTGGTGAGGGATTTGATGAATCAATAGCCAAACAAGCGATGCAACAGAAGGCACTTGGGCAACAACAAGTAGCCTCTGGTGGGGCGGCCGCGGCGGCGGCTGGCCAGAAAATGAAGGGCCAGCCTTCTGCCCAGCGGCCGCCCAGATCTGTAGGTAGCCTGACTGATGAACTGATTAAGCGTCCAGTTCAAGATATTGGAAAAGAGCTATCAGAGTTTTTTAGTCTTAATACTTGGCTAGGGATTGATCCTCATACTGAAGATCCTCAAAAAAAACAACGTTTGACTGCCGCACATAAACGTTATCAACAACTAGATCAGGAACAACAGGCTTTTGCTAGACAAAAATATCAAGAAGACATGAAGAAAAAACAGCTGGAAGAACAAGAAAAGGAACGTAAAAAACGTATGCAAGAACAAGAAAAACAGAACCAAGCTTTGCCTATGCCTAGCAGTCCCAAGAAGGGTCCCATTGGTCCGGGCATGAGCGGCAAGCAGAAAGCTGCCGCTCAACTACAGCACGATCGCCAACGTTTAAGTACACCTAGTGGAAGTAATTAAAATAAAGTTTAAAAAAAGGAGAAAATATGCAAGACAAGTTTTCCGGCGCCATTATTATTGGTGTCATCATGCTTTTGGCAGGGGCATACTTTATTCCATGGCAAAAGGTAAGTTGGGGGCAGATTAGTTTTAATCCCAGTAGAACTTTGACTGTGGTGAGCAATGCCCAAACTCAATTGAGTAATGAGATAGCAGAGTTTACTGCTGGAGTGGAAGCGGTTGGTGACAATAAAGAAGAAGTAATAAACAAAGTTAATAACGAGGCAAGTAAGATTGTGAATGCTTTAAAAAATTTTGGAGTCAAAGAAGCTGATATTAAAACGCAAAATATGAGTATTTATCAACGTCAGGAAAGTTATTATGATAATGATGGAGTACAAAAGACCAGAGCCGGACAGTGGCAAGCTAGCAACAGCGTTTCTGTGGTGTTGCGTGACAAAGACCAAGTAGATGAATTATCTAGTCTCTTGGCCAAAAGCGGAGCCACCAATGTTTATGGTCCAAACTTTCGCTTGGAAGACTCCAGCCAAGCCAATGATGGACCCTTGACTGCCGCTTTGGCGAACGCTAGAAAAAAAGCCGAAGCATTAGCCAAAGATCAGAACTTGGAAATTGTTAAGGTCATAAATATTACAGAAGGAGGAAGTTATGCCGCTCCTTATAATTATGGTAGTATTGGGATGGCTGGCGGAGGCGGTGATGGCGGAGTAATGCCCGGTAGCACCACTGTGGCTGGTAGCGTGAGCGTGACTTATGAAGTACGTTAGCTGGATTTGCTTGATTTAGTTTATAATTTGGTTTGTGTCTATAAACAAACTCAAACTTTTTAATACTCTGTCAAGAAAGATAGAAGAGTTCGTGCCTATCTTGGATGGCAAGGTCAGTTTCTATGCTTGTGGACCAACTGTTTATGACTACACCCACATTGGGCATTTGCGCCGGTATGTGATGGACGATGTGTTATTGCGTTTGCTTTATAAACTTGGCTACAAAGTGAAGTTTGTGCAAAACATTACAGATGTTGGTCACTTATCTTCTGATGCTGATACCGGCGAGGACAAATTGGAGAAGGGCGCCAAAAAATATCATCAGTCAGTTTGGGATATTGCCCAAAAATTTGAAACATATTTTTTTCAAAGCAACGATCAAATAGGTAACTTAAGGCCTGATTTAAGCTGCAGGGCTACTGATCACATCAAAGAACAAATTGAGATGGTGAAAATTTTGGAGAAAAAAGGTTTTACCTATGTGATCGCTGGCGATGGTGTGTATTTTGATACTAGCAAGCTTGACGATTATGGTAAGTTGGCCAGCCAAAAGTTGGAGCAACTTTTGGCTGGCGCCAGAGTGGAAATGGTGGCTGGTAAAAAACAGCCTACAGATTTTGCCCTTTGGAAATTTGAGAAAGAGGGAGAGAACAGAGCCATGAGCTGGCCAAGTCCTTGGAGCAAGCGAGGCTTTCCCGGTTGGCATATTGAATGCAGTGCGATGAGCCAGAAATATCTTGGTGATAAGATTGATATTCATACCGGAGGCATTGACCACATTCCTGTGCACCATACCAACGAGATTGCCCAAACAGAGTCAGCCACAGGTAAAAAACCCTTTGTTAAATTTTGGTTACATCACAATTTTATGAGCGTGGATGGTCAAAAAATGAGCAAGTCGCTTAATAATTTCTTTACTGTTGATGATGTGATAAAAAAAGGTTTTAGCCCCATAGCTTTAAGATTACTATTTTTTACAGCCCATTACCGAAGCGAGCTAAATTTCACTTGGGAAAACTTGGCTGGGATGCAAGTAGCTTATGAAAAATTATTAAAAGAAACTCAAAACTGGAGAACTGCTGTTAAAGATGATGTTGGTTCTGCTCAACTCAAAAATTTGTCAACAACCGCTCAAAGTTTTAACCAACAATTTTGGCAACACTTAGCTAATGATCTTGATACTCCCAAAGCTTTGGCTGTAGTTTGGCAAATGATGAAATCTGATTTGTCCAATGCTGATAAATTAAGTTTAATCACTGATTTTGACCAAGTTTTACAGCTGGGGTGGGAAGATCAAGAACAAGTTTCTGGGCGCGGGCGGGAACAAGAGATAAAACTAGTGGATTTGCCAGCGAATATCCAAGCGCTTGTCTCCGCCCGCGCCACCGCCCGTCAAACCAAAGATTATAAGCTAGCTGATCAATTGAGGGACAAACTGCACATCGCTGGTTATAAAGTCAAAGACGACCTTAATCAACAAACAATCACTAAATGTTTGTAGTCAGTGCTGATTGTAGAAATTGACGCTGTTTTTAGTTTATAATGTTAGTCAATGGTTCAAGCAGAGGCGACTAAAGAAACACCAGAAGACAGGAATGAGGACACCATAAAAGGTGGTCTGTGGCAAAAACTGTTTGGTAGTTATGGCCCAAGAAGAAGAAGGGGTTTAGCTGCTGTTGGTCTTAATAATGCTATAGATGCTTCAGAAAAAGCTAAAGTTTTATCTGGGGAATACTGTGAAGAATTTGCTAATAGGCAATTTCGAGATTTAATTAAAGGAGGTGATCCTGCTCACAAAGCCATATTTATGGCTTTGAAAGCTTTGGCGGAAAGATGCACTTACGAACATCCTTGCGATCCGAGTGATGTTTTGGATAGAGATAAGCTAAGTATTGGAGCACAAAAAATAAAACTAATAAAAAAAATGATTGGTTTGGGGGAAGGAGCTGCAGTTGGCGCATTTTTCAGTTTGTTGCCAGAGAAATTTTTTGATCAATTAATGGATGTCTTTGAAAAAAATCCGAGTATTACCAAAGTAATAAAAGTAGTGTTTAGTAGTAATGAGAGAGTTGCATCCTTTAAACAAGAATTAAAATCGTGGTTAAATGCTGCATTAATGCTAGCTAAACAAGAAAATTATGTTTTATCCCCAGCAGTTTTAGGAGGTATGCTTTTTGCTAGCCCTTTGTTTGGCTATTTAAGTCAAGTGAATGGCGTTGATCAACAAGATTCAGAGACTACGGATTGCGATGTAGCCTGTGCAGAGGTAGAAAAGCTTGCGTTTATGGCTTGCAACAGTCTTTTCCCCGCTGGTCCTGATGGTAATGTTGGATGTGCTAATTGTGCTCTAAATGAGATAGGTGTTTATGGTTTTATTAACTGCGATGGCAAAGGTAGTTTCCAGCTTGATGGTGTTTTACTCTTGACTTTGATTATTACACTTGCCGTTACTGCCAGTGGTTTGATTAATAATGGCACAGTTGAAGAAACTCAATTTATAGGTGGTTCAAAAGTAAAAGTTTCTCGTCCATATGGATTAGGTGATTTTATTGCTGGGAGACAGCCAACAACAAAAATACTTAATCCGACAGCTAGTATTCTTGATGGCGAAGTGAACTATGAGAAACCAGCCGTAGTCAAAGAAACTCTGACTAGTTATTTACTAGTAGCACTTTTGACAGTAGTAGTTATGTTGGCCGCTGGATTGATTTTGACAAAAGACCGTTAAATTTGTTTTTTTTGCTTCAAATCAGCTAAAATAACTCGTGTATGTCAAATATTAAAAAACTTTTAAGAAGACCAAAAAAAGGCAAAGTGCTTGGTGGAGTGGCTTTGGCTTTTGCCAACTATCTAAACATTGATGTAGTTTTGGTGCGGTTGCTTTGGGTATTTCTCTTAATACCCGGTGGTTTGCCCGGCATTGTGCCTTACCTTATTTGTTGGCTAGTAATTCCAGAGGAGGAATAATCTTATCTAGTGCGCGCACAAGCTACGTTTTTTGGTCGTAATGCTTTTGGGGCAATACATCGCATGTGGTTAAATAACTTCTTGCCTTCATATGCAGAAGAAAGAATCGAAGCCGCCAAAAAGCGTTTGAGTTAGATTTCTTCTTCAGGTCAGAAGGCTGACGACAAAGTTTACCACTGGGGAAATCAGTTGAGAGAGAGGCGAGCTGCCATTCCAGGGCAGGATTAGAAAAAGCAAAATATAAGTACCATATTTTTCCATGAACTGTCCATACTCTATAGCGGTAGTTTTGGGCAGTAAAGCGGTGAGGACTTTTTCCCCGTCCAGAGGATAAACCGGCACCAAATTAAAAACTGCCAAAACCACATTAATACTAATGGCATACTGCAAAATGGGTACAAGAAAGCTAATGTTGGCGAGAGGCAAGAAAAAGTAAATTAAGGCCAATAGGATTGCCAAGATTATATTGGCGGCTGGGCCGGCGAAAGAGATGAAGCCGGCCTCCTTCCTGGGATTTTTTAAATTATATGGATCAAAAGGCACTGGTTTACCCCAGCCAAAACCAATCAAGAGTAGCGCTAAACTACCCAAAGGATCTAAATGAGAGATGGGGTTAAGAGTGACGCGACCCTTGGCTCTTGGGGTGGGATCACCTAATTTGTCGGTTACAAAAGCGTGAGCAAACTCATGGATAGTTAAAGACAGTACCAAGACAAGCGCTAGAATGACAAAAACTAGAGGATTAGTGAGAAGTAGGTTGATGAGCATACCTACTATTATATGTTATAATCACCGCCTATGCCAAAGTTTTCTTTTAAATTCCCCAAAGTGTCACACATTGGTAATACTGTGTCTCATGCTAAAAACAGAACAAAACGTGGTTTTAAGTACAATCTTCACAGCACCACTATTGTAGATAAAGAGGGAAACAAACGTAGACTTAAGGTGCCTACCAAGATTCTCAAAATGCTTAAAAAACAAGGTTTGACCACTCACTATCGCAAGCCAGAGAAAGTTTAGACTAAAATATTTTTTACTTGATGCCAGTGGGCGGGTTTTTGTCCCTCGATCTGCACCAATCCCAAGATCAATACGTGGTTTTCTAGATGGGTTTGGATTATTTTCATGCGTTTTTCACCTTTAACAGTGGGGATAATGGTCCAAAGCATTGGCCAAGGAGAGTAAGCTTTGCAAGCTTGATGCCATTTTTGAGCGGAGTGGATCAAGGTAGAGTCTTTTTTATCCTGTTTAGTTATCACTTTAAGCAACTCTTGCCATGATACAAAGCTGTCAGCTTTATTAAGCTTTTTAGCAATTGGAGTAGGTGAGAGATCTGGTTGGGACATGGGTTTAATTTGACCTTGGGAGAATTTAAGGAGATCATTACCCAGATGTTGAGCCATAAGGTTGAAGCTGTGCTGGTAATACTCCAGTTGAGTCCAAGTGGGGTTTACTTCAAACGGATATTGGCTAATGATTGGGCCGCGATCTAGTTGTTGATCCAGTTTAATTAGGCTGACGGCTGAAGTACTCTCGCCGTTTAAAAGCACCATTTGACCTGGTGCGCTGCCACGCCAGCGTGGCAGCGCAGAAGGATGAACATTAACAGCTGCGATTTTTGGCCAATTAAGTAGCCACGTTGGTATTAGGTAACCGAAATCTACCACCAAAAGAAAAGCAAAATTTTTTGATAAATATTGTTCAAAGTCTGATTTTTCTAGCCTGTTATCAACAAAAATTATTGGTAGATTGTGGGTTTGAGCATAAACCTCCATGGGGTTGGGCTCAATAAGCTTTTTTTTACCCATTGGTTTGGCTTTGGGTGTAATGACCAAACCTATAGAAAAATCCTTGCGCCTGATCAAAGCTTGGGTACAGGTTAATGTTTTATGGCTACTGCCGGCAATAGCGACCAAGTGAGGCATTTTAAAATTTATTCAGTGCTTTTGGATCAATTTCTTCCCATTTATCGGCACTTATCTCTTTATACACTGGTAATTTGTACTCAAGTATTTTGTCAGTAAAGAGTATGCCAAATAAATGGTCGTACTCATGTTGCATCACTCTGGCTGGAAAATCGCTAAACACCGTTTCGGTGGTGACAAGCTCTCCATGTTTAATTTGTTGGTAAGCAAATTTCACCCACTGCCATCTGGGCACTACCCCATAGATTTTTGGAATTGATAAACATCCTTCTTCTCTAGGTTTTTTGGCAGAGAGATTTTCACCTACAATCAGTTTATCTGCATGATCTACAATCATAGGATTAATAAAGACTGTGGTCTTTAAGTTTGTACTACCTGTTTTATCTGGGAGTAAAGTCACAAACACTTTTTGATCTGATCCAATTTGTGGAGCTGCCAAACCTACACCTCTTGGATTCTCTTTTTTTTCCAGAGTAGATTGAAGAGTGGTGACAAGCTTGACTAATTTCTTATCAACTCTCAAGACATCTTGGCTTTTTTGCCTTAGTTTACTGTCGGGCACTGTTAAAATCTTCATATCTTGAGGTTAAGTATAACATTGCTCGTCCAGTTTTTTATGAACTTGCTTATTTTTTCAAGATTAATTGATCAATTAACTTGATTTTTTCTAAAGAAACTTGGTCCTGTGAGTTAAGATTCTCAAGAATATATTGATACTGTGTTCGCGCTTCTTCCAATTTGCCTTGGCTAAACAAAACTTGGCCTAGCTCAAACCTTGGCTCTGGATAGTTGGGTTTAAACTCAAGGGTTTTTTCTAAACTGCTCACACCCTCTGCTTGCAGATCCAAGTAAAGCTGAATCTTCGCTTTGTTGTACATCAATTTTGGGTCGTTGGGAGCCAAGGTTTGAGCCTTGATCAGCCAATCCAGAGCTTGATTGGCATAAGCGGGTGCAAGATTGATAAGTTTTGTCAGTATGCGCACTCTAGTTTTATAAAAATTGAGTTGATGGGGGTTGAGTGACAAAGCAGCTTGGCTAGCACCATCTGCTAGGTCTTTAAGCTCATAAGCCAGAGTTTTTTCTCCTTGGCTGTCAAAGCTTTGGGAGAAACTGGCATATTGGTCAGCCAGATGATCATAGAACAAAGCTTCTTGCGGTCTTTTTTTAATAGCTTCAATGATTGCTTGGGATCCAGAGTCCAAAAAGCCGGTTTTAAGTAGTTCTAAACCGTGAGTAAACAATGTGTCTGCTTGCCAAATGTTCAAGATGCTTTTTTGTACTCCTAAATGCAAGAAAAAAAGTAACACTAAAGCTAGTTTTTGTACTAAATTAAGTTTGTCGTGGGCTTTTTCTAGTTTGCTAGCTTTTTTGTTTTCCGTGTTGATTGGATGAGTAAGACTAGCACTCCAAGCCAAAATGGCAAAAAATAGGTATGAAACAAAGTTGACTGTGACGGTAGAGAAGCCAAAGAAGTTGCTAATTTGTAAACCTAGGAAACTTGCGGTCAGTCCAAGATTGATGAGCCTTATGGGCAAAATTATCTCTACATAAGAGATGGACTCAAGGCTTTTTTTGTTGGTGAAGTTTTTTATGCCTAGCCACAAGACGCTTGCTTGTAGAAGAAGCAAACTAGCAAACCCAATGATTCCGGAATTAGCTAAAAAGTTTAAGTACTCGTTATGAGCTTTGTTGTATAAAAAATCCCATTCAGAAAGCAAGTTGTGTTCGTTGGGCTTAAATTTATAGTAACTATAAGCAAATGTTTCAGGCCCGGTACCCAGCCAAAAATGATTTTTAAAAATCGTAATTGCTCCATTCCAAACTACTTTTCTGATGGCTCCAGAGTCACTACCGGCTTGAGAGTTGAGTTCTACAATTTGGCTTTTTTGCCACCATTTTTGGGCAAAAAAGCCAAATAAACCAAAAAAACAAATACTTAAAATGAGAAATGGTAGTTTCAACTTTTTTGTTTTTTGTTCAGTGAGGAAAAATGTTATACCAAAAATGCCAACACTGCCAAGTAGCCCCAGCAGTCCTGATCTGGAACCGGTGAGCCAGATTGCCCAGACTGCTAGCGCAAGGTTAATTGAGTAAAAACCCACCAACAGCCATTGGTGTTTTTTAAGCGATTGAGCCAAGATTATGGCGCCGATAGGAATGACCATCACCAACCACGCGGCCAACCAGTTTGGTTGGCCGAACGTGCCGAAAATTCTATACCTTGGATTGGTGCTTTCTTTCCAACACTCGGTGTTAAATTGACCAGTGGCAAAAAGACAGCTTGGCGAGTGATTGAACTTTTCTGGTATGGCGTAAATTGTGGTAAGAAAACTGGCTAAGACCAAACTTGTCAGGAGAATCTTGACCATAGTGGCAGCTTTTTTTGGGTTAATGCGATGAAGATTGGTTAACGTGCCTGCTAGACTCAAGAAAATTAAGCTATAAGCTATGGTAGAAAGCAGTCCACCATTGAATCTGCCGTAATAACCAAAAATTGAGGTGTATTGATGAAGAGAGAAGATGCTTGAAATTAATTGGGCGGCTAGAAAAAGCAAGATAGGTATGTCCAGAGGGGAGTTGGGTAAAATGGGTTTTTTGCTGATAATTTGTCGCGCTAGCCAAAGACTAGTGGTGAGTGTAGCCAAAGCATAAACAACAAGCATCTTGGGGAACTCAAAAAGCTCTTGGGTGGCAAGATTGAAAATTAATGGGATCAGTATAATACCCAGATTAACGACTAGAAAAAATACGTTGGTGAGCCAGCGGTCTACTTGTTTTAACATAGATTTTCTTTGTAACCTTACCTATTTAATAGTATTGTATTCTTGTAGTTTTTGGTATAGTGATAAACGATAGAAAAAGTAAATAGCTTGAAAGCCTGCAAACTATGCAAGATCAATCTGCCTTGAATAATGTAGTGAGTCCTACTGCACCGGTCCAACCACCTCTGCCTCCATTACCTCCGTCACCACTATCACCTCCAGCACCTCCAACATCTCCTTCAACCTTTGTACCTTCTATGCCACCCAAGCCTCCTGCTCCAATCAGTAACTATGTTGACGCTTATATGCCACCACCTGTTTCGCCAGTGATAGCCACTCCTGCTCCAATTGCAGCTCAAGCTCCTTCTGTCACATCAGTGCCAGTTTCGTCACAGTCTGCGAGCTTGTCGCATGACCCTGTTATTAGTCAGGATGAGGCTCAATCAGCTTTAGATGAGCTGGCCAAATTGGTGGATAAGCCAATAGTGAACGAGGTTAAACCCCATGCTATGGTTGAACCAGTTAAAGATGTTGTTGAGCCACCTGTAGACAAAGAATCAGAAGCGCTTTTAGCAGAAATAAAGGAAGCTTTGAATAAAAAAAGTGTGATGCCAGTTGATGCTCACCCCATGGCTAATAGAAGCGTCGTTCCTACTGCTATGCCTCAAGCCAAGCCTGTACCCGCTCCCATATCTACACCACAACTAGCAACCATACCACAGCCCGTGCCAACTCCAGTAGGCAGTATAAGTAAACCTGTTCAAAGTCTACCCAGCCAGCCTACTATACCTCAAGTGGTTCCCGGTCTAGAATCGGAGAAACTAGAAGATCAGAACATTTTTTACCTGCTTGGTATTGATAGTAGCACAGCTGAACAAAAAGAAAGCTTTTTGGATGAGCTGCAACAAGTAATTTGGGAGGATTTTATCGAAAAAGATGTAGAGTTGCTTTTGACTGATAAGGAATACCAAGAGCTAAAAACTACTTACCAATTAGATAGTAAAAAACCCTTGACAGAGCAGGAAGCAGTGATTACTTATCTGGAGAAATTGATTCCAGATATGGAAAACCTGATGCTGGACAAGGCCATTAAGCTCAAGGCAGATTTGGTTAAGGAAAGAGTGACTGGTTTGCGTGATAAATACGTAAATGAACCCACAAAACTAGTGGAGCTTGACGAAGTCAAGGCTTTACTTGATCAAGACAAGTGGTGGAGCGCAGCTAAAAAGCTCAACGCGCTTGCTTCTGCTACTTGAGTCTTTTTGGCTTTATAATGTGAGTATGGTTTTTTGGAGACGACGGGTTGTTACACCTTTGGTGATTGATTTTGGTACGCAAAGCACCAAGATTTTTTTTGGTGGTAGGTTGTTATTTTGCGAGCCCACAGTTTTGGCGAAAAAGCTATCTACTGGAGAGGTAGTGGCTGTGGGCGAGAGTGCTTTAAAAAGAAGTTTAGATCATCACATAGAAGTGAAAACTGTATTGAAAAACGGTAGAGTCCAGTCTTTGTCTTTAATGACTGATTTTATTAAATACCTTCATAACAATCTTAAAAACCACGGATTGCCCATAGCAAAAAATGTACTCTGGAGTAGTGTTTACAATTATGACCTCAATCTTTTGGAGAGAGGCTGGTTTGGGCGAACTTGGCAAAACGCAGAAAAAAATCCCAGATACCTTTTTGATCAGGGTCGCGCATTGTCTTCTTATGTCAAAAAGAAACATCATTTGCAGAACACCGGCTTATTGGATATTGGTTACTCTGGCACAAGGTTGTTGTTGGTTAGTGAAGGTGAAGTAGTTTATTCACTTGCTATTCCTTGGGGGATGTTTGTGATGGAAGAAGCAATTAAGCAGTTTTTAAGTCAAAAAGACGTGTGGGTTAGTAATACTGATTTAAACAAAATTCTTAAGGAGGTAGTTAATCTTAAGTCGCGGGACAAAAAACAAACAATATTGGAATTAAGAACTGGCGCTGACCAAAAACTGCGTCAGCTACGTGTGACGGATAATCAGCTTTTACCTACGGTTGAGAGTAGTTTAGAGTTACTACTCAACTTCCTTGGAGATGTGTTAACCATGATGGATACTGCTTTCCAATCGATGATAAAAAATCACGGCTTAATCTTGGTGGGTGGTGGGGCAAATTTAACTGGAGTTGATCAATACTTGTCCACCAAGTTGGCTGTATCTTGTCAAATGGGTATTGATGCCAGTTATGCCAATATTATTGGTTTGGAGGAAGTGTGTCTTAATGAAACTTAATGGTTTGTTCTCTCCAGTTTCTCTTGTTTGCTGGCGAGTGATCGGCGTTTTTTTAATTTTCTCAACCTTTCTTTTTGGTCGTTTGCCCACTTCTTTTTTTTTAAAAGAGAACTTCATTCAAGCAAAAATTAATTATTGGCAAACGAGAGTGGGAGAAAGTGCTGTTGTTTTTTTTCAAAAATTGAGTCTGGATCAGACGGAAGAAATTACTATGCTTAAACAAGAAAACAATTTACTTAAACAACAGCTCAAAACTCAAAAATTAAATCAAGAGAGTACTATTATTTCTCACGCTTATCGTTTGGTGTCAAATAATCAGGAAAAACAGTACTCTCCAGGGGCAATGGTGGTCAGCAATGGTGTTTTGCTTGGGTTTGTGACCAAATCTTCCCAGTATGCTTTAAAGATTAATTTGCTAGAAGATACGCAAGACAAAGTAATTATGGTGGTGACAGAAAGTGGGGCAAAAGGATTGGTGCGAGGGGATGGCGAAAATGTAATTTTGAGTGATGTTGCGCATCAGGTTAAACTTCAAACAGGAGAAAAAATATTTACAGCTGGACAGATTGAGGTAGCCCCAGATTTGTTTATTGGTTTTGTTGACCAATTTATTCACTCACCTACAGATTTGGCTCAAAAGGCCAGGGTAAAAAAGCCACTTGTATTTCAAGACTTACAATCAGTGGAGATTTTCTGATGATATTACTTAGACTGTGTATCTTTTTTGGTTTACTATTACTAGAGCAATGGTTTGGGCCCTTGGTTTTTTGTTTGGGTATTTACCTCGTGAATGTAGGTTTGCGACCAAAATTACTGACTTTTGTTGTTTTTACTTTAACATGCTCTTGGTTGATTAGTAATGTAATTTTGGTCGCATGGTTTGTAGCAGTAGGAGTTTTATTTTTATCTTTAAATTTTTGGTTGGTTTTTAACAGAGTTTTTGCTTCTGTGCGTGTGGGTTTGGTTTTAAGTACAGGCTTGGGCTCGTTACTATTATTATTTATTACCAATGGGAGTGTAGACTGGTTAGTTTTAATCAAATTAGCATTTAGCTTGGTTTTGCTTTCTTTAATATTATGGAGATATAAAACATTATTGGGTTTTAGCTCTAATTGGCACTTAGCATAATTATAAAAACATGTATAAAAAACAGTTGTCAATCATTCAAAAAAGAAAAAAGTGGCTAGTATTTTTTTGGGTTTTTATTTTTAGTTTATTAAATATACGTCTGTTAGATGTGCAGATTTTTCATCATTTTTTTTTAAAAGGGTTGGCGTGGGAAAATCAAAGTTTCAGCCAAGACAAATCATTAATTAGAGGAACGTTTTTAGATAGATACGGTCAAACAATAGCCTACAATCATCCTAGATATTTTGCTTTGGTAAATCCAAACAAACTTTTTTCTCATCAGTTTGAGATCAATCAGCAACAAGCTTTGCCTATTTTGGCTACCGACTCTGCCAGCCTGGTCAGTTTTAACACAAGGTGGTATCCGTATGGACAAAGTTTGGTTGGGGTTTTGGGTTTTGTCAGTCAGCCAAATAAAGAGGATTTGTTGTCGGACAAAAGCTTGTCTTTAAGCGAGCTTAAAGGAAAAACTGGATTGGAGCTGGCACTTGATACACGTTTGCGGGGCAAAGCTGGCAAGCGAGAGTTTGTGATCAATGCTTTCGGCGAGAAAAAAAAGATTATTGAGGATGTTCCCACTCAAGCGGGGGAAATAATTAAAACTACTTTGGATCCATTTTTGTCAGAGTTTGGGTTACGATTAATGGCAGGCAAAAAAGGAGCGTTGGTCATTTTAGACGGTCAAACAGGAGAGGTTTTGAGTTTAATCAGTAGTCCTAGTTTTGATCCCAATCTTTTAACCAGACCAGCTTTAAATCAAGAGCAAAAAACAGAGTATGAGTCCAGTTGGAAAGAGCTGCTTCAAAGATCGGATCAGCCATTTTTTAATCGGGCAATAGCTGGAGTTTATCCACCGGGGTCTGTGTTTAAAATTGCTTCAGCCTTGGCCGCTTTGGAGTCTGGTAAAGTGGATGATAAAACCCTAGTCAATGACCAAGGAAGTCTGAAAGTGGGTGAGTATTCCTATGCCAATTGGTACTTTACGCAATATGGTAGAAGCGAGGGTTTAATTGATCTTAAAAAAGCTTTGTCTAGAAGCAACGACATCTTTTTTTACAAAGCAGCAGAGTTTACTGGTCCAGACTTTTTGGCACAGATGGCTAGAAAACTAGGTTTTGGTGCCACCACTCAACTTGAGCTTTTTGGTCAATCAGCCGGTTTGGTGCCGGATGCTACTTGGAAAAGGGAGAAGCAAGGTGAAAGCTGGTACTTGGGCAATACTTATCATTTTGGAATTGGTCAGGGAGATTTATTGGTTACTCCAATTCAAGTAGCGCAGATGACTCAAATACTGGCCAATCAAGGAGTTTTTTGCCCACCTCATTTACTGCGTGATAAAGCCTTCAACTGTCAAAGTCTGGGTTTAAATGAAGAAAACTTGGAGCTTGTTACCGCTGGTATGTTGGATGCTTGTAGTGCTGGTGGTACAGCCTTTCCATTTTTTGAGTTTAATCAAGAAAGACGTCAACAAACCGATTTATCTGCTTATGAGCAACTAAAAAAAGGAGCGGTAGCTTGTAAAACCGGCACAGCAGAGTGGGGAGGAACGGATAGCAGGGGCTACCGGCAAACCCACGGCTGGTTTACCATGGCCGTGGGTTTGCCGGATAATTTGTTTTTTTCCGCAAATCTTACTTCCAGTGCCAGTGCCAACTTAGTTCAAGACAAAAATTTGGCAGAATTAAATGATCAACAACTGCGTCAAGCATGGCAAAAATTTGTAGTGACGCAAAAAAATTTCCCTAGGATTCTTGTGATCACAGTCTTGGTGGAAAGTGACGAAAAACAGCCATTTGCTGAAGGTAGCAGAGATGCCGCTCCTATAGCCAAAAAGATTGTTGATTGGGTGACGTCAGGTTTTTGACTTGGGTAAAAACTGTGGTAATATATCTTTCTATGTCAAATGGTCGCATTATTGAAAGAAAAAATGAACCTGCTCTTTACCAACAAATGCCGTTTATAGATCTAAACTTAGGAAAAGATTTTGGTAAATTAAATAAAATTGTGGATCAAAAGTTGGCAAAACTGGGTCAAGTTCTTAATTTGTGTTGTTACATAAAAGGCAGAACATTGCCTCATGAGTTAAAGTCTTCTTTACAAAATTTGGTTAACGGTCTGAACTTGGTTATTTTTGCACCACAAAAAGATTACTTTGTTGTGGATGGCAATGGTAATGGTAGGAATGTTCATGAAAAACAAAATTTTGGTGGAGACGAGCAGTGCAAAGACTTTTGCAAAAGGATAAAAGAAAAACTAGTTGCTTTTTTTGGCTCTGATTGTGGTATAGATTTTTCCAGTGAAAGTTTGGCGGTGACTACTAGATTTAGTTGGACCAATTCTTTGCACTTTTCACACTTCGTTTCTTTGGCAATTCCTCAATCGGTTGATCAATTATTAGCAGAGGTTGTAAAGCTTAAACCAGAAAACCAAGAAATATCATTTAAGATTAGTAGTCTTGTTTTATGGACAAAATTTATCACCAGTCAGATTGAGAGTTTAAACAAGTCTGATGGTATGACTGATTTACTAAAAAAACTTAAGGATTTGTTTGATAATTTTATAAAGTCTGCAGATTTTTCTTTTACCAACCCATTTTTGCCTACTAGACAAGAAGCAGCAAGATTTGACATTGATCAATTGAATCAATCAGAAGTTATTACTTTTGTTTCTGAACAGATTTTTAGAAAAACTCTCAAACCATTGATGCAATGTTTGCAAAATGGCGAAATCAGAAGCGTTGATCCAAAGTACTTGAAAATGTTTGCAGATCTTGATAGCTTCTACAAAAATTTAGGCAATCTGTTGTTTGAATAAA
>Ga0172370_10002126_pt1 | contig 29038 bp, 29 predicted proteins | sample LakKiv5m_FD_114538 | JGI IMG/M metagenome (GOLD analysis project Ga0172370, IMG submission 114538) | Freshwater microbial communities from Kabuno Bay, South-Kivu, Congo - kab_022012_11.5m | ecosystem: Environmental > Aquatic > Freshwater > Lake | place: Democratic Republic of the Congo...
AGGGATGTTAAATGAAAAAAATGAGTATACTTTTAATTTGTGTAGGAATAATAATAGGTGCGATGATTGGATGTATAATTTTCACGCAGAGTAATGCAACAGGTAATGCAAATAAAATAATAAAAAATATCCAATTAACTGAACCAAATATACTAAATAAAGATGGGGTACTCTACTATGGTGGAACATTAAACACCAATATTTGTTTTAAAAATGGGCAATCAATTATTTGTTCAGATAAATTATACACTACAGAAGAAAATTTAAGTTATTTAGAACAATTCCAAGACCCGCAATATGCTATGCAAAAAAACAAAAATAAAGCACATGTTAATAACGACTGTAAATGTATAGAAGAAATTAGTGGAGAAATATATGTTTATGGTGGTTGTGGATCATCAACTAATCCACTATGTGCTGGAAGATCATGCGGTAAAGGTACATGTTGTGTGCATATAAATATGGACAATTAAAGGAAGGAATAAAATATGAATAAAATATATTTAGTTATCATTGGAGCAATACTTGGATTTATAATTACTTTTTTTGTATTTGCAAGCATAAATTCAAATGGCCTTGCAAAAAATGTAATAGAAAATAAGTCCAATAATTATAAATTTTTAGATACAAAAACAAAATCAGGCACTAAATTTATTGGAATAAAATATAATACTAAAAAAATATGTGTTCAAGAAGGAACTACAAAAGAATGCACTGACACAGTTTACATTAACGCAAATCAAATAGAACAACCATCAGATCTGCCAGTTAATTTTGATCCAAATAAGTATTTACGTCTTGCATCAAATTGCCAGTGCAGAGAATTTGAAAGCGGAATACTAATTGTTTGGGGAAGTTGTTTTAACATTGCAACTAGTAGTTGTGGATCATGTTCTAATGGAAATCAAACATGTAGCAACATAATTTATCTTGAATAAAAAAATATGGAGAATAGTTACTCCATATCCATTCCTTGTTGCATACTACCTGGTGGCATCATCATTCCTTTATTCTTTGAGGAAGCAGCAATGATGTCATCAATTCTTAAAATCATTTCAACTACTTCACAAGATGATGTAATAGCTTGTGTCTTAACTGATAGAGGTTCAATAATATTTAGCTTCTTCATATCAAATATTCTTGAATTAATTACATCAACACCAATAAACTTTCCGCCTTTTTCATGATGTTTGTTTCTAAGTGAAACAATAGTATCAATTGCATCAAGACCTGCACTTTCTGCTAGAATCTTTGGGATAACTTCTAAGACATCTGCATATGCCTCAATTGCAAGTTGTTCACGTCCTCCAATTGTTTTAGCAAACTCTCTTAAATGAAGAGCAACTTCAACTTCTGAAGACCCACCTGCTGCAACATACCTACTATCTCTTAAAGTAGATATTACAGCACCAATAGCATCAGTTAAAGTCCTTTCTGTTTCTGCTAAAATTTGATCACTTGTTCCACGAAGAAGAATAGTTGCAACTCCTTGATTTTTTGTGCCTTCAATAAAAACCATTGGCTCCCCAGCAATCTTTTTTTCATAAATTATTGATGCAGTTCCTAAATCAGATTTAGAAATATCTTTTATTCTTGTTATAATCTTTGCACTGGTTGCTTGTGCAATTCTCTCAATATCCGATTGCTTGATTCTTCTAATTGCAATAACCCCTTTCTTTGCTAAATAATGAGATGCTAAATCATCAATTCCTTTTTGGCAAATTACAACATTAGCGCCCGATCCAACAATTGTTGAAACCATTTTCTTTAAAGTTTCTTCTTCCTGATCAATGAATGCTTGTAATTGCTCAGGTGTTTCAATTTCTATTTTTGCATCAGTTTCTGGTTCTTTGATTTCAAGAGCAGAATTTATTAATGCAATCTTAATTGCTCTTAATTCCTTTGGCATTTCAGAATGAATTATTTCTTTATCAAGAACAATACCATCAATTAACTTAGTATCAGATAATACTCCACCAATTTTTTTTTCAATCTTAATTGCTTCTCTATCAATATCTTCTTTCTTATAAATCTTGAGCACCCCATCAACAACAATACTTGATAATGTATTACTATATTCAGATGCTTTACCAGTCATTGATGTTTTTGCAATATCTAAAAGAAGAGGTTTATCTTTAATTGTTATAGGTTCTGAAACATCTGTAAAAAATTTAACTGCTTTTTCTGTAGCAAGTTTATACCCCCTAACAATAATTGAAGGATGAATGTTTTCATCTAAAAGATTCTCTGCTTTTGAGACTAGTTCTCCTGCAATAATTACAGCTGAAGTTGTTCCGTCTCCAACCTCAGTATCTTGGGTTTTTGCAAGTTCAACAAGCATTTTACCTATTGGATGCTCAATTGACATTTCTTTAAGGATTGTTGCTCCATCATTTGAAATAGTAGTATCTCCAAGTTCATCAACAAGCATTTTATCCATTCCTCTTGGCCCAAGAGTTGATTTAATTGAATTTGCAACAGCTTTAGCAACCATGATATTCATTCTTTGAGCATCACGTCCTTTATCTCTTTTAGAGCCTTCAGGTAAGAACCCAGATTTAGAATTAACTGCATCACTCATAAATTATTCCCTCTATAAATTATTATTAGATTTAAAAAAAATAAAAAAAAATTAAAAAAGAAAGTTTCATTCATGGAACTTTCTTTCAACATCGTTAACTAAAACATCACAGTCTGCTTTTATTCTTTCAAGAGATTTAATTATTCTTATTTTTTCAAGCTCAATTGTTCTTATGTTTTCAAAAGTTTCTGTTGCTTGCTTGAACATTCCATAATCAACATAACTATATTCAAACTCATTCATTTTCTTACAAATTGTTTCAACCATTCTTCCTAAGAAAAGATTCATTTCTTTTTTAACAGCAGTCTTAATTTGCTTGTGAGGGTCAAGATTCTTTCTCATTAAGTTTACAACACGTGCATTTGGAAATGGTAGTTTATCATCTTCTGCTTCTAGAAGCGCATCATCATCTTCGCTTGCAATTATTTCTGTTGAAACAGGTTCATCATTATTTTCTATTGTTTTTTCATCAATTTTTTCTGTATTTTTCATAAAGAATTACCCCTCTCCTTATTTAGAATTTAATTATTAAAAATTAGTGTTTTTTCTATATTATATATAGGTTATAAAGAGTTTAAAAAGGTTACTTTATAATAAAAAAATTAAAAAACGCGAATAGTATTAATCACTAAAAAGATCCATAATATACCTCCTAATTAAAGAAAATGTTTTAAAAAAAAATCCAAAAATAGTAAAACAATATCTAAAAATAGATTGCCTAAAAAGAAGAACACATATTTAAAATAGATGTGCTATTAATAATAAAATAATAACTTATAATTAAATTATTTAAAAGAATTTATTTGACATAAATTATATTAAATTAAAATTAGTGAAAAAATTATGAAAAACATATTTTATAAAGATAATCCAAAAACCCCAAAAGGAGTATTTTCATTAAATTTCATTTGGTTTTATATTTTGCTTTTATCAAGTAGTATAATGATCTATTTCGTTGGAATAAAGATTATAAAAGGAATAGTTAGTGATTGTAATGGAATGGAATGCCTTGCGATGGCCCCATTTGTAATTATCTTATTTATTGTATTGCTTGGAATTATTATTGTATACAATATTGCACTATCAATAATATATCAAGTAAAAAACAATTATAAACACAGATACATTCAAATAATTTATTTTGGAATAACTATTTTACTTATTGTGTCCATAATTATAGTTCCAACGATTGAAGATAAGTATTATGAAAGACAACACGAAAAACTTATGGAAAAAAACGAAAATGAGCTAAAAACTGCAATAATAAATTCTGGATTAGAAGGATGTATTGAAGTATATTCAACAAGAGACACCCCATTTACACAACACATTTGTTTTCAGACAATGACTGAATTTGCAAAAAATGGAATAATATCCAAAAATACATCCTGTGAATCTGATTTTTGCAAATATAATCTTGCGCAAGATAAAAACACAAGTGAATATTGTTATAATATGACATATAATTCTTGGAAGACAGAATGTGCAAAAGAATTTATTGACCTAAAATTATGTAATAGCATACAAGATAATAATTCTAAAGAGTATACTAAGAAAGAATGTTATTCAGGAATAATTGATCTAATAGAAGATTCAAATAAATGTAAAGAAATTAAAGACCAAAGATATAAAGAAATATGTATTATGACAAATACATTTAATCCTAATGACTGCTTTCCATTAACTTTAATTGACAATGAAGATTTAAGTAGTCATCTAAGTTATAGAGACACTTGTATTTATAATGTATCTGAAAAAATTAATTTAGACGCAAATAAAAATGCATACATAGATATTTGTTTTAATATTAGTGATAATAGATTAAAAGATTATTGCATAAGTAATCTTGCACAAGACTTATCTGATTGTAAATTAATTACGCCAGATAATAGATTACTTGAAATGCCAAAGTGTATTAGTACAGTTGCGGTTAATCAAAAAAATATAGAACTATGCAATAAGATAGATTCCAATTTTTCAATAGATGAATATAATTGTATAGTAAATTATTCAAATAAAACCAATATGCCTTTTTGTGAAGTAATAAAAAAATCAGAATATCTAACAAAAAAATACACGGAATATTATTGCAAAAAATAAAATTCTAAAAAATAAATTAAATAAGGAATCAGAATAGATTAATATTCTGAGTCCCCACTATCATAATCTGTTGTATCTTCAGTTTCTTCTTCCCATTCTTCAACAGGAACTTCCTCATCAGGAGAGTCTAGTTTATCTTCTCTTTTCTTTTTTGGATCTTCATCATAATCAAAATCAGAAAGATCATAATCTACTTCATCTATTTTTTCTGCAGCCATTCTAGGTAGTAAAACATTATTCATAAAACAATCCCCATATTCTTTTATTAACATTAATTTGTTTACATTCCAATTAATTAAATCAAGTTAGACATATACAAATATTATATTTTTTTGCAAGGAAGTAAGCAAGACATAAAAGTGGGAATGGCAGGATTCGAACCTGCGACCGCCCGATTATCAGTCGGGTGCTCAAACCAGGCTAAGCTACACTCCCAAAATTATAAAATGCATATACCCAAACTTGTTTGTTATTAAATAATTAACATTAAAAACATATAAAAAACCTTCTTTTGCATTTATTATATATAGTAACCCAAATATTATTAGCCCGATAGTGTAGAGGCCAAGCATGCAAGGCTTTGAACCTTGCGACAGGAGTTCGAATCTCCTTCGGGCTATATTCTTTAAATATAAAAAAATAAAGAGAAAAAATTATGGGACTTAAAAGTTTATTTGGATTTGGGAATAAAAAAACAGAAGAAGAAAAACCAAAAAATGAAATCGATTTAATTAATGCAAAATACAAAACTGAAGTTTGTGCTCTTTGTTCAAAACCAGGCTGCGATAAAAAATGGGGGGGGCAATACTGGCATAAAAAATGTTTAAGAAGCGCAAAAGGAATGGCAAAAGGAATGATATAAATGAAGTATAGAACTCCTGGACAAAGTGGGCTTGTAAGAAAAATAACGAAAAAAAATCTTAAAGAAAACTGCCTTCATAAATTAGCTCACTCAAAAGAAACATTAAATCAACACAATATAGACAAAAGAATAAACCTATTTTTAAATAAAAAAGAAAAATGAAACAAAGAAGACTAATTAATATCTTCCTTGATTATATATATCGTTTTTGATTATTGTCTTGCAACCATTTATGTTCTCTAAATAGATATTTAAATTTCTTTCAATATCATTTATTTCATTAGTTAAATCTTTTTGCTTACCTGCAACCAAATATTCTTCTTCTCTTAAACCCTTAAGTTGAGATAGTTCTCTTTTAACAATAATTAATCTTTTAAGTGCATAATAATAAGCATTATAGTTGTCCATCATATCATTAAAAACAGGTTTTGTTACATCATTTTTAAGAACTTTTTTTCCATCCATTAAAAAATGACTTTGTTGTTTTGTTCCAAACTTAGTACCAGATACAACTTCATCAATTGTTTTTAAATGAGTCATTAACCAATCAATTGGTTTATCTGAATACTTTTTATAATCTACAAAAGTTCTAGTCTTAGAAAGTCTAGATTCTCTTATCATTTTTTCATCAATAACAACATCTCTAGTTCTTTTTTTCCATCTGAAGATATCAAGAAGAGCCATTTCAAATCACCTTTGGTATATATCTATTACCTTAAATATATTTTTAAGTTTCTTAATATATATGTGTAATTAGGTTTAAAAACAATATTATTGAACAAAAAAACAAAAAATCTATAAAATATCAAACTTTTTTGTAAGTTTTTCGCAAATAATAATTTTTTTTAATGATTTTGTGAGGTTGATTGGAGAAATTGAACACACTTTAAAATCCATAGGTAAATCCCACCCTACATCTCCTGAAAACCTTGGCAATACATGAAAATGAAGATGAGGTATTGATTCTCCTGCAACTTTACCTACAGAACAACCAATATTATAGCCCTCTGGGTTTAAATATTGCTTTAAAGAAAATATAGATAAATCAATTAAATTAAATAATTCTATTCTTTCAGAAGTAGTTAATTCATTAATATCATTAACATGCCTTTTTGGAATAACTAAGAGATGCCCTGTTGAATAAGGATATTTATTTGCTTGAATATAACAAGTCTTTCCTTCCAGAACCAAAAGAAAAGGGTCTTCTTTTTTGATATTACAGAAAGTACATATTTTAGAGGAATTTAATTTTTTTGAGGCATTGTTTATTATGTATTCTTGTCTCCATGGAGCAAACAATATTTTTTTTGATTCAACCATAATATTTTACCTTCATTCATTTTGGTCTAAGAATTCATTTAATTTTTTATTCATTACTTGAGATAATATTTTTCCATCAATTGTTCCATTAGTTTTTGTCATTAATCTCCCCATCAATAATCCAATTGATCTTTCTTTTTGTTTTAAAACAAATTCTTTGTTTTCGTTTATGACTTCAATTGCAATAGAATCAAGATCAATATTATGTAAACTATTATTACTTATTCCTTGCTTGTTAATTATTTCAATAACTGATTTCTTTGTATTTATGTATTCAATAAATATATCCATTAATTTTGATTTAGGAATATCATTAATAATATTATTTGAAAAGAAAGAATAAATATCTTCATCTTCTAAATATTCAAGATTTATTTTCTTATCTCTCTGTGCTTTTGTTAGCTCTTCAAGTAAGAAAACACATAATGTAATTGGATTAAAGTTATAAGTATTAACAATATTTTCGAAAAGGGGTGCAAAATTAGACAGAAGCATTTTATCAGCTAATTGTGCATTTAATTTAAATTTATCTAAATATAATTTTTTTCTTTCATTTAAAGATAATGGGATCTCATTTTTTGCTTTATTTAAAAGTTCAGTTGTAAACACAATTGGAGTAATGTCTGTTTCTGGATACATTCTTGCAGACCCAGATAATGGTCTTTGATATTCTGTATTACCTACAGGAGTTACCATTCTAGTTTCTTCTGGAACTCCAATCAACAATTGGTTCAATCTTTTTTCAATTAAAAAAGATACAAAATCAATCTCATCTACTGGACTTAACACCATAATAAAAGAATCATTATCTTTTAATTTAAGTTCAGATCTAATCAAACTAACCTCTTCTGCAGTTATTCCATAGTTTGGAAGCTCATCAGAATGAAATAATCCTTTAAGACTAGTTTTAACTTTCAAAATGTTTGCAATTTCAGTTCCAACTCTTCTTCCTTCTTGAACTTCATAACCCAATATTCCTTTAAAATTTATTAAAGAATAACAATATATTTTCTTTTCAGAACTTAATGCTTCAAGAATCATTTTTGATTTACTTGAGCTAAATAAACTAGATATCTCTTTTTTCTCAAGTTTAATTAAGCTTATGTTTCTTGTTTTTAATTCATCTCTAACTTCTAAGAGAGATAACTGACGGATTACTTCTCGCTTAACAATTTCTGGAATTAAATCTAGATCCTGACAACCCTTAAGCTCAGTTCTTGCTCCAGATTTAATTGAAATATTAATATCTTGCCTAATTGATCCAAGCCCTCTCTTAGTTTTTCCTGTAGACCTAAATAACTGTCCAACAAACATTGCAGTTTTTTTAACATCTTCTGGAGTAAAGATATCATGCCAAACCACTAGTTCAATTAATGGAATTCCAAGTCTATCCAGAGAATAGATTACTTCTTTTTCTTTTCTTTCAATAGCTCTAGCAGCATCTTCTTCAAGAAGAATCTTATTTATTCTAACTCTTCCAAAATCAAGATCAATATAACCATCAGTTGATATCATCATTGTTCTTTGAAATCCAGATACATTAGATCCATCAATAACTTGCTTTCTCATAACATAAGTTTTAGGAACAATTATTGAGTTTGTTAATTTTGAAATAACCATTGCTATTATAAGAGCATCTTGATTTGGTTGAAAAGGAGGTTGACAATCCAGTTCTACTAAACAATTGCATGAGTTATAACCATTGTAAATAAATGTTTTATTTTTCTTCTGCTCATGGCTTGCAGTAGAATCCACTTCTCCAGATTCTGAAGATACAGCGTGTAATTTTCTAGATATCGAATAATCTGGCTTAGTATCATCTTTTATAAGAAGAGACCTACAATTACAAAATAGCTTATTTGTGTTAAGCTGTTGATGAAGCTCAAGCCCACACATTAAACCAAGTTTCTTATAATCTATATTTTCAGAATTAACTTTCTCTAAAACCATAAATATCATCTGTAGTGATTACTTTTTATTAATTACTTTCCAGTAACCTGTTTTATCTGAACCAATTCTAATTAACAAACCCTTTGCTTTCAATTTTTGGATATTTCTTTCAATTGTTCTAATAGTTATATTCAGTTCCTTTGCAACTTGAGATTGAATAATTTTTGGATTTTTGGAAATTAGATCTAATATATCTTTTTCTATTTTTACACCGACATTTACACCGACATTTACACCGACATTTACACCGACATTTAAAGAGATATTTGACCTATAAAACACGATAGTTAATCCATTTGGCTCAACTTTAAATTCAACTTTAATATTTTTATAATTACAATATTCGTTTATTCTCTTAAGTCCAGAAGCCCATTTTTCAACATCTTCTGAAAGATATAAAATATTTGCAATTAATGGATTTCTTAAAATGGATTTTCCTCTACCTTTTAAATAATCATTAACTGAATATTCTGTAGGGAATTTACCTGCGTTATATATTTCAACTCTATCAGGGTAAATTGCAATTTCATTACTCTTATTAATTGTGTAATCTTTATGACAAAAAGAATTGGTTATTGCTTCTGCAAGCGCACGTTCTGGAATCTCTAATTCTTGAACTCGTTTGCTTCTGCTTAGATCTACAGTCCAATTAAGATGCTCAAGTAAATATCTTTTTGAAAATTCAATTAGCTCAAATATATTTCCTTTTTTAACACCCATATCTATGAAGTCAGATTTTTCTTTAGTTTTAAAAACAGCATATTGTAATTCAATATTTGCTTTTTTTGAAAACAAAAAAGCACCTGCATTTAATAGTTTTTTATTTTTATACAATAGATCTAATTTGTTAAGTGTATCTCTTACAGTTGTAAATTTAAAACCAATTCTTTCTTTTTCATTTGCAATTTTAAAATATGCTCTCAGTTGAGTAACATTAATATCACCAATTTTTTTATCAGAAACTTGTTTATCCCAAATAGTTAAATTTGATTTAATAATTCTATCTTTTAGTCCATTTATTTCAATTAATTGATTTTGATCACTTACTCGAATATATGCTCTTCCATAAGCAAAATAAAGCTCCTCCTTTTCTGAGAAATTAACTGAAATACAATCTTTATTATTTAGTTTTATTTGTTTAATAATTGGATATATTTTTGGTTCTATATTTTTAGTAATTGAAGAAGATATATCTCTCAATGTATCTTTACCTATTTGTTGCCCAACTATTTCTCCATTATCCTTAACTCCAAAATATAACTTCCCAGAACCATGTTTATTTAGAATTGCACAGATAGATATGATTGCGTCTTTCAATTCAGAAGTTGATTTTTTAAGTTCTGTCCTTTCATTTTCTATTAGATTCATTTCAAACTCTCTTCAATAACTTTTTGATCTTTTGGGTTTATTTCATATAACTTGTAAATCAAATTATCTATCTCTGTATCTGTTTTTATTATTTCTTCTTTTATTTTTGAAGTTTCAGAAGTCTGTTTATCTCCAAATTCTTGAAGTTGTTTATTTAAAGAATATATTTTATCTACTAACTGAGCAATGGATTCTTGTTGTGCTTTAGAAACCACCTTTATTGGAATTTTTTTTAAATAATCTGCAAAATATTCATAAGATTTTCCTTTTTTTTTCCAGTAATTGAAACATAAAAATTCATCAATTGTGAATTTAATACTCCAAGTAAATATAGATTATTTAGATTATCATTCTTTTTAACGATTATTGTTGTATCAGTCATGCCATAGAACTTATTTTTATCTATTGTAAATTTATTTTTAGTTGCTCGATAAGGTACAAATATTTTTTCATTAGAATTATCAAATAATTCTTTGCTTCTTAACGTACTTAATCTAAACCAATCACAACCTCCTTTTTTATATTCCCACCTGTTTGTTAATTCTTTTTTAAATTTATCTAGCCATTTTTTAATATTTGGATAGTTATTAATGTCTGTTTCATTAGTAGTATAAATAAGGTATAATTTTGAATCATTTAGAATATACCTGTCAATTGCGCTATTTTTTGTAACTTTTTTTAAAATCTCTTTTTCAAGGTTATTTTCTTCTATTGTTTTAGAATTTATAATAAATGCACTATTTAGTCCTGTATCCATTCCTTTACTAACAAAAGAAAGTTCCTCCAATCTAACACTATTTTTTTCAATTTTAGAGATAATATCTTTATTAGTATCAAAAATCCAAATATCATTAGGCAACTCTCTTTGAGATAGTTCAGTATACTTGCCTTTATTTAATAAATCAGAAATATCTTGTATATTTTTTTCAGAGAATATTTTTGTTTGTACTTTATTTTTAAATTTTCTACTCTTGTCTGTTTCTTTTTGTAAAATTATTATACAAGTGTGAATATTTGCTTCTGGAAAAATATAGTACTCTCGGAAATCTATAATTTTAACTACTTTTGCGTTATCCAAAATAAATTTCCTTAATTTATCAGCCCACTTGTTTTCTAACCAATACCTTGAAGTAATAAACCCTAACAAACCCCCTATTTTTAATATTTTTAAGCTGTGTATTATAAAATAATATAATATGTCAGATTGCCCCCTATAAATTTCACTCCACCTTTCAGAATTCTCAAAAAAGTTTTGTATTTCTTTACCAACAGATTGCATTGTAAAATAAGGTGGATTTCCAATTATAATATCAAAACCATAACCAGATTTTAATTTTCCATCTTTATCAAACTGGATTATATCCGGAAATTGTTCTTCCCATTTAAATGCATCAAGTCCAGCTATTTGGTTATCATCTATAAGGGAATTACCGTGTTTTATATGAAGATCAACTTCAGAAGGTAATTTTCTATATTTTTCTGATGCTTTAAGAAGTAAGTTAAGTTTTGTTATTTCTACTGCTTTATTATCTAAATCTACACCATATATATTCTTTTTTAATATTTCTGTTTTTAATGAATACATACCTTGTGTATCTATCTTATTTTGTTTATGCTCTTCTCTTGTTGATAATTCATTATTTAAAACATCAAATGCTTGTATTAAGAATGAACCAGAACCACAAGCTGGATCAAGTATTTTTATATTCTTATGATCTATCTTCTTATCTTTTAATAATTCTCCAATTGTGTTGTTAACTATATATTCTACTATATACGTAGGAGTATAATAAATTCCTTGTTCTTTCTTATGGACTTGCCCTTCTTTTAATTTTGCATTTCCACTTTTGGTTTGAGATAATATCATACCTAAATATTGCTCATATACTTGCCCTAAAACATCAGCACCAATCCATTCAAAATTATAGATAAAATCATTATTTTTTGATTCATATAATAATTTAACTAATTTCTTGATTATTCCACCATCAAGTTCTATATTATCGCATTCATTATCTTTATTTGGTGCAAATAATCCACTATTATACATATCGTTGTACTTACCAAACATTAATTTAAGTTTTTTATATACTTTGTAATCTACTTCATTTGCTATTTCTTTAATTATAAGATTTTCTGGGCTTATTTCTTTATCTTCACAACACCTCATAAAGATTAATCTATCAATTATCCGTTGTACAATTTCATCTTTTTCTTCAATTGTGAATTTAATTTTATAAGTTTTTTCTATATCGCTTGCTATTTCTTTTCTAATATACATCAAGTCTTGTAATAATGGTTTATCAATAGACATTCTTTTCTTTAATAAATTTAAATTTTCAGCTTCTTCTAAAAGTTTATTTTTCAAAAAACTCTCCTTTGATAATAACCACAGGTCGTCGAATTTTAACAGATAATGATCAGGCGAAATAAATCTTTTCATAAGCCTATTAGATTCTTTCTCTTCTTCAACACAAAATATCTTCATTTCATCAAAATTAGTAGATACTGCAAAAGGTACTCTTTTCGATAAAGCATAAGATATTACTTGTTTATCTGCTTCTTTTTCAATAGAAATACCTACTTTTTTGACTTCTAAGAAAAAAACAATTTTATCATTTATATAAAAAGAATAATCCGCTCTACCTCTTGCTTCTCCACGATGCACTTTTTCTTGTTTTTTAAAATCATTCTTGTTCCAACCTAATATATTTACAAATAATTCTTCTACTAATTTAGTTTCAATATCTGCTTCCGAAAGTTTTTTATAGCTTTGATAATTAGCTTTAAAGTTATCTATTAAATCTTTAAGTTTTGCTTTTTCTTGATTTTTATCAAACATGATTACTCACAACTGAAATCAATAAATATATATCTATAATTACCTTTAAATAGTATTCGAAAGAGAGGGGATGTGGCCACACACAAAGGAGTTATATAATTAATTCTCTAGCGTTATCTTTTAACCAACTCTTCTTTTCTTTATAATCCGGAATTATTTTGTTTACAATATCCCAAAACTTATTAGAATGATTATGTTCTATTGTATGTGCTAATTCATGAACAACAACATAATCAATCTTGTCTTCTGGAGCAAGTAAAAGAAAAGTAGAAAACATTAGATCATTATCCATTGAACAACTACCTAATTTAGATGTTGCTTTCCTTAAAGAAATAGATTTTATGTGAGATTTAACATAAAGATCATTAAAAAAATTTACTTTTTGTGTAATAAAGTTAAGATACTCTTTTGCAATAATCTTATTTAAAAAAATAGAAATAAATTTATTTTGCATTTCTTGTGAAAGAATCTTTGGAATTATTAACTTAATCACATTATCTATGCATTTTACATATCCTGTTTTTTTATTATTATAAGTAATATTAAGAATATATTTCTTATCTAAAACATTTATTTCTTGCTTATCAACATAAACCTTAGCTTTAGAAATAAATTTATTTGGTTTTTTGGTAATATGATCTATAGCAATTGATTTAAGTCTTAGAATTTCTCTTATTTGTTCATCCCTAGTTAATGATAAAGGTATTCTTATGATTATATTTTTATTTATTGACAAAGAAGAATGCATTCTTTTTTCAAAGAATATTTTTAGGGTATATGAAATACCATTAATAACAATAATTTCTATTTTTTGCATAATTAAACTTTAATCTAATTTATTTAAAGATAAGTTATAATAAAATTTAATAATTGAAAACTATTTTCTAAAAAACAAACCCAAATTCAGTTTTTACTTTGTTCCCTTTTATTTGATAATTGAATATCTTCAAAATAAGCAATATCATCTTCATTTTCTGTATCTTCTGCTTTTTTAACAAATTTAAAGAAACAATCATTACATAGTCCAGCATGAAGATATAAATTATGCTTTGATATTTCAATTCCACAATCTCTACAAAAATCTTTATCCATCTCAATTATTTTTGTATTACTACTCATTATATCCCTTTTTTATTTTAATTAAAAATATCTGTTTATATATGTATTTTAGTATATTCTTTATTTTTGTTATCAGATTATTATTCCATTGCCAAATCAAAACATTCAGGTGTTTCTTTAATTGTAATTTCACCGCATATATTTGTTTTCATATAGTTTATTATTTCTTGTTTTGTTTTAAATCTAGCAATTGCACACCCAAGCTTAATATAAGTTGTTTCTGGAAGCATATCATGATTATCAAGATACTCGACTCCTGATTTTGAAGCATACCTTAAGTTTGCATATACTCTATCATTTACTCTTCCAAATAAACATTGAGATGACATAACTACAATTATTCCTTTCTTTATTGATTTTTCAATAAATGGTAACCATTGTTTATCTTTAGGTAAATCTTTACTTGTTCCACCAAGACCTGTTGGAACATGACCAAGACCAGTTCCTTCAAGAACTAATCCCTTATATCCTTTTTCAATATACCAATCAATAACACTAGGGTCGGAGTTTGGATAAACCTTAATTATTGCAACTTTGTTATCAAATACATTTTTCAGAATAGGTGGCTCAAAAGCATAGGTTAATTTCTGTGAAAATAAACTTTTATCAATTAAATATTCTATTTTTCCATCAAAATAAACTTTTGCAATAGGAATATCATTTATTGCTTTAAATGCATCTCTTCTTGATGTGTGCATTTTTCTTGATTTTGTTGCTCTAATAACATAACAAAAATCATCATTAATAGTCCCGTGCATAATTAAAAATACACCAGGTATCTTTTCTTTAATAAAATGTGCAGCACAAATTAGATTCATTCTTCCGTCAAAACTTGCTCTATCAGGAGACCTCTGAGCACCAACAAAAAGAACTGGTTTATTTATGTTTTCAATCATAAAAGAAATTGCAGTTCCTGTATAAGATAATGTATCTGTTCCATGAGTAACAATAATACCGTTTATCTCTGTTTTAATAATTGATTCAAATATATGTTTTGATAATATTTGCCAATCATCTGCACAAAAATCTTCACTTGGTTTAATAAATGGAGACTTAATTTCTTTAATATTAATTATGTTTGCAATTTCTGGAACAGTTGTAATTATTTCTTCTGGAGTTCTGCACATGTATACAGCACCTGTATTATAATCAACATGTGTTCCAATAGTCCCGCCAGTTCCAATATATGTAATATTTGGAAGGAGAGGATTTTCTTTTAATTTTATTGCTATAGGAATAGAACCTAAGCTTATTTTCTTATCAAGCATCTTAATTTTAGTTTTTGAATCTAATACCACATCAATATTATATGCATTATCCACTAACTTAAGTTTAACAAAATTAGGCCCGTAATCCATTATATAACCAATGTACTCTATCTTATTATTATCCTCTTCTCTTGAAACAGAAACAAGATATCCTTCATTCTCTTTTGTTATTTCCATAATTATCAATAATATTGTATATATAAATAATTAAAAACATTAGGTTTAAAGAAGAAAACTACTTTTTAACTCTAAATAACTTAGGTTTACTTAAAACACTTGAATGCCCATTAAAATTTAATATAAAAACAACAACCCCTGTAATTAATTTTGCAAGAATATAATGTAAATTAATTAAACTAACCAACAAGACCATTAAAATAATAGTTGCAATTAATCCAGTAATAGATATTGCAAAAAATCTAAAAAAAGAATTAAAATAATCACTTAAACCAGAAGTTCTATATTTGAAAGTATATCTTTTTTGAAAGTTAAAATTAACAAATACTGCACAAATATAGGATATTAAAGTTGATAAAAGATAAAATACATTGAATACAGATGTTAATATAAATAAAACTAAAAAGTCTACAATTTCTCCAGATAATCCTACAGAAGCATATTTAATTTTTGTTTTATATTTATATAACCAAGGAATAGATATTACCCAATAATATATTTTATGAAATATAGATCTCTTCTTTTGACTTAAAAGAGTATCTGAAAACCTAGTTTTATTAGTTAATAATCTTGAATCCATTATAATTTCCTATATTAAAAATATTTACTCTAAATAAAATATAGCATCCACTAAATAATATATTATGTATCTGTTTTAAAAGATTTCTTTATATAAATATAATATGGATTCAAAGATATCAAAAAATAAGCATATAAATAAAGATATAGAATACTATATTGACAAAGTAAAATCGTACCTTGATTCAAAAAATATAGATTATTATGACATAAGACTTGAGAAAAGTAAAAAGACAGGAATAATAATTGATACTGAAAAAGTAAGGACAATAGCAAATAATCAAATAACAGGAGTAGGAATAAGAATATATAATAAAAAAAAACTTGGTTTTTGCTCAACAACAGATCTTAATAACTATAAAAATATAATTGATGATTGTATAAAAAATACCACTAAACTTACTAAAGAAACAAACCTTAAAAATTTTGCATCAAACAAAGATACAGTTAAATTTAAACACAAAAATTTTGATGATAAATCTCTTGAAGACAAAGTAAAAGAATTAACTATATTAAACAAAGAAAATATTGAAATAGATTATAAGTTATTAAAATCAGAAATAATATATAAGGAAGAATACACTGAAAAATATTTTGTTAATCCGTGGAGCTATATTTATCAAGATATGCCATACACAATGATATATTCATTTATGACTGGAAAAAAAGAAAATATAATTGAAACTAATCTTACAAGAAACTGTAAGAAGGGCGGACTTGAATCAATAGAATATGATACAAAAAAAAATCTTTTATTTGAAAATAGAAATACTTTAAACGAACTATTAATATCTAAACCATGTCCTGTAATTAAGGCAAACATTATTCTTGATTCTGAAGTTGTTGGTCTGTTTGCTCACGAAGCGATTGGGCACCCTTGTGAAGCAGATGCAAAATTAGTTAACGCAACAGTTCTAGATAAAAAAGGAATTGTTCTTACAAATAATAAAGAAATAAATGTCGTTGATGATCCAACAATACAAGGATTTGGAAGTTATAAGTATGATGATGAAGGAATAAAAGCACGAAAAACAATTCTAATAAAGAATGGAATAGTTAATAATTATATGACAAACATTGAAACAGCTACAATTGAGGATGAATCATCAAATGGATCTGCAAGAGCAGAAAGTTTTTCACATCCCCCAGTTGTTAGGATGAGCAATACATTCTTCAGAAAAGGAAAAGATAAACAAAAAGATATTTTCTCAAATTTTAGTGGGCTTTATCTTAAAGGATTTGCAGGAGGCATGGTTGAGCCATCTATTGGTACGTTTATGTTTGGAATAAAGCAAGCATATAAATTTGAGAACGGAAAAATTGTTGAGAAATTTAAACAAGCATCAATCTCTGGAAATATATTAACTTACTTAAAAAATATTACACAAGTAGGCAATAATCAAAACATAGATGGATCTGGATTTTGTGGCAAAGCAAATCAAACAGCATACGTTGGAGATGGTGGTCCAGTATTAAAATTAGATAATGTGATTGTTGGTGGGACAAAACATGAATAAAGAAGAAATTTATAACTTGTGTCAAAAACTATCTAAAGAAGAAAATTTAGAGTTTATTTATTCTTCAGGTAGAAAATCAAGTGTTGCTTTTGAAAAGTTTGATATTACAAAATGTACAAATATAGAAAGCAATGCTCTTTATATTAAAGTAATAGTTAATGGTCAACTAGGATTAAATACAATTACTGATATCACAAAAGAGAACATAATAAAAGGAATTAAAAAAGCAAAGGACATAGCAAGACTTAAAAATGATTTAAAAATAAATGATTTTGGGCATGGAAAAACAAATAAAAAAATAGAATTTGACAAGAAAATTAAAAATATACGCTTCTCAAATCTTCTTCCAGAAATTAAAAATGAATTACAAAAAGAGAAATATATTACTGCTTATGATGGGTTGCTAAACAAAATAGATAACTATGAATTCTATATTAATCCATACACAATGCAAGAAGAAGACAAAACATTTATTAATCTTAGTGTTAGTGTAGTTACAAAAAACAAAAAACCATCTAGCGCAACATTTTCTGACATTTATACTAAAGAAGAAGACATAAATTTTGAAAACACGTTTAATCAAGCAAGATATGATGCACAAAATTTACTTGATCCAAAAACAGGTAACAAAGGAGAGTATACACTTATATTTACTCCAGAAGTATTTTACGAACTATTATCTGCATTAATTATTCCTGCAACTATTGGAGAAGCTATTGAAAAAAAAGAATCATATATGCATTCTTTTGTAGAAAAAAAAATATTTTCTGAAAATCTAACCATTAACGAAGAACCACACCTGGATAATTTTATTGGCTCTTGTACACTAGATGATGAGGGATTTAGAACAGAAAAAAAAACCATTTTTGATGCAGGGGTGTTTGAAACACCTATATATGATCAATATAATGCAATAAAATATAATAAAAACATCACAGGAAATGGATTTAGATTAGCTAGCACAATATCATGTAATCACACAAATTTAATTCAATTACCTGGAAGAGAAAAAATAGATGAAATAATATCTAAAACCAAAAAAGGAATATTAGTTTATGGTCTTATGGGTCTACACACAAATAAGATCACAACAGGAGATTTCTCTTTAGTAATCTCTTCTGGCAAAGAAATAATAAATGGAGAATTTAAAGATACAATTACAGATTTAAGCTTTACCGGAAATATAATAAATACATTAAAAGAAATATATTTTTCAAAAGAACAAAGATTCTTTGGAAATGGGCTCTATTCTTTTGGAATAATTCCAAAAGTGAAATTAATCTAAACAAAATACACATGAATAATAAAATTAACTTAATTTATAAAATTCTTAAAAAAGAATTAATTGGTTTTAAGATTCCACTTGCTGAACAAATTAATGTTAAAACAAAAAATGCATTCTTTGTACTAATTGCAACAATATTGTCTGCAAGAACAAAAGACACAACAACAGCAAATGTTTGTGATAAATTATTTTTGAAAATAAAATCATTTTCAGATCTTGAAAAAATAAAACTTAAAGATTTAGAAACATTAATTTATCCTGTTGGATTTTATAAAACAAAAGCAAAAAACCTAAAGAAACTTGCACAAGAAATAAAAATATACTCTGGAATTATTCCGCACGAAATTGATAAATTAATAAGACTACCAGGCGTTGGTAGAAAAACAGCAAACCTCGTGGTTTCTATCGCATATAATAAGCCAGCAATTTGTGTAGATACACACGTATTTAGAATAACAAACAGAATTGGAATTGTTAAAACTAAAACCCCAGAAGAAACAGAATTGAAATTAAGAGATATACTCCCAAAAAAATATTGGACAGATACAAATTATTTGTTTGTAATTCTTGGTCAAAATATATGCTTGCCAATAAAACCAAAATGTAATATTTGTCCAATACAAAAATATTGCTCTAAAATTAATGTAAATTATCTATAATGTGCTTTGGTTTTGGAAGGTGCAACATAAACTCATGAAATTCCTTTTGAGCAAGAGCGTACATCTTTAACATCTCAGATAAATATCTTTCTTTAAGATAATAATGTGGATAAATTAAAGTATTAATTCTATAATCATAAGATTTTAGTGGAGCATAATAACAAACCTTTAGAAAAAAATCTAAAAAGATGTTTTTCTTTGGATATCTATGAAGATACTTACTAGTTAACATATACCTAAACACAACATCATTTGCAAACTTATATAACATTAATTTAGGGAAATAAACATGCAACTCTTTTTTGTATTTGTTATATACTTGCGGGAAATCTTTTTTTAATGTCCTCTTGAATAATGCCTTGGGGTATCTTTTAATCACCATTTCATTCTTTTCTCTTGCAACTTCTGCTTCTAAAAAAAACTCCAAAGTCATGTGTTCAACTCTATTAAACATACCTATATCAATTAAATACCCATGAATATATTTATCAAGAATAAAATGAGATGCAAATCCAAGTGCAAATGATCTCTCTTTATAATTATGTGCGTCATCAAATAATTTTTTTGCAAGCTTTAATCCAAAATTATTTGTGTGTAATGCTACTCCAAAATTAGCTTTTTTTCTACCATACAATTTAACATAATAAATATCTGCTAGTATTGACCCAAAATATGCGTGCGACAAATCAATCTTATTAAAAAGGGTTGGGTGTTTGTAATATTCTTCTTTTACAAAATGAATGTGAGTTGCTTGTGTGGCCATAATTATCCTTCTCTTTAATTCTAACAATTTATATCTTTTACTTCATTAACATTATAATACACTTTATCATCAACTACTATTGCTGGGTAATTAATTACGTTATAATCAGACAAGATCTGATTTAATAAAATAATTTCGCGATTATATGGAAGAACAAATACATTTATATTATCACACCTAGTTGTTAGATCATTTAAAGTACTTTCAAAAACACTATTTAGTTGTTCATCTTTAATTCTATCTAGTTTACCTTGTTTAACAGTTTCGGAATAAAAATATAAAATTAATGTTTTATTTTTGTCACAGTCTATATTTAATTTCTTATGATACATCCATAATTTAACATTTGTTAAAACATACATATATTTAATGTAATTACTTGTTGGAACAAGTGCATTTTCATTAATTGTCCTTAACCTTTCTAATAATTGTCTATTTAAATTATATTCTGCTTGGTATTGCTTTTCTAATATACTACATTTTTCAAGCGCATTATTAGAGTCACTAATATAAACTACAAACAAGTCATCAAGTATCATTTGTTGGTTTAATAGTTTAATATCCTCTTCATAACTGCTTTTTTTATAATTGTCATAAGCAAGTACACTGAAAAAAACAATAATTAATATAATTAACACAATTAAAAAAGCAGTAATAAAAACATTTCTGCTAATGTATTTTACCATTTATATTTCACTCCAAAAACACTATATATAATACTAATTATAGAAATCAAAAGTAATATAAAACCATGTACAAAAATTAAATAAAATAATGGAATTATATATTTATTCTTCATTTTAAAATGATTATAATCAAAAGAAATAGATATAAAATAAATAGATATTGCAAGAGAAATTAAAACTAAAATTAAAAACGAATTTAATATTGGTGAAAAAGAAAAATGTATATTCCAAATATCTGAAAAAGAAAACCCATATTCCCAAATATTTAGGGCACTATAATAAAAATTAAATAATAAATTACTTAATACATCATATATTGTTTTTAAAACAAACATCATACCCACAATTAAAGATAAAGTTGTATAAACAAAGAAAAATGAAAAATAACCTAATCCCTTTTTAAATATAAAATGAATATATTTATTTGTTACATCAAATCCGCCACGAAACCATCTTATTCTTTGAATAAAAAAACCTTTCCAAGTAGATGGGACTTCAGTTTTAGACTTTGCATCAATTACAAATTCAGTTCTATATCCTTTTTCAATGAATTTATAAGTAATTTCTTTATCTTCAGTAATATTGTTAACATCATAACCCCCTACTTCAATAAATGCTTCTCTTTTAAATAAACAAAAAGCACCCGTGCCAATATCTACTGAATTCATTGCAGTCATTACCATTCTTGGAAAACCAAATCCAAAATTATATTCTAACACCTGGACTTTCTCAATAAAGTTTTTCTTATTAGTCACCCCTACTGAACCTATAGCCATGACAACATCATCTCTAATTGTTCCAGTTAATTTCATTAAAGCATCTTTGTTTGGAACAGTGTCTCCATCTAGTTGCAATATAAGATCTTCTTTTATTTTCTTAATTCCTTGGTTTAATAGCTTTGATTTTTGATTAACCCCGGATTTTATAAAAAAGTTTTTTGGTAAAACTATTTGATTTACATCCTTTATATTATCTAAAAACCTACAAGTCCCATCTGTGATTACATAAATCTTTAATGGAATAGGATACTTTAAGGTTTTGATAGTATTAATTGTATTCATAATTGGTTGGAAATTATTATATGCCATGGTTACAACTGCAACTGTAGGCACTTTTTTTGGGAATGGTTTAGAATCTGACACATATGTATATCTTTTTGCGATAATAATAGACAATATTAAAAAATAGAATGCAAATCCAAATGTTATTAAAATTACATATATGTTTAATGATTTTACAAATATACTAAAACAAAAAAGAATTAAAAAGATAATTATGAAAAACAATTTCTGTCTAAAAAAATAAGTAATTAATTTACTAGTCATAAAAGTCTTTTTTTTTAGTGATTATTTATAGGGCATTATTTTGCGATTATTAATTTTAAAGAATATATTAAAAAATTATACTCTAATCACTCACCTAAAAATATAAATTTATTAAATATAATATTATTAAAAGTATTTATAAACTATCTTATATAACTAAATAATTTATAATTAATTAATTTACAAGTATTTTCTATAAAACCAACCTTATTAAATAAAATTTTGCAAGGATCTGTATATCTACTATCTATTGTATACACAATTATATTTTTTTTAAATATATTATTGAATTGAACATAATAATTTTTTTTATCTAGACAATTATCTAAAGATCCAAATACAACAAATAAACTATCTTGATAAATCATTGGAGAAATTTTTGACAGCTCAATAAATTGTTCATTAGTTATTGAACTTTTTTCTAAAAAAAGAACCTTATTAGTATATTCTTCTAGCCTATTAGAATAAATCTCAATTGGCAAAAGAACAATATTAGAATCAATATACGGATAGAAAATCCAATTGTTAGAGTACATTAAACAAGAATCAAACTTATTTGCATAGATTACATTAATACCAGTTTGTAGTTTTAATTTTAATGTATCATTATCTTTATATACTTTAGATAAAACTAAAACACAAGTAATTATTACAATTATAAAAATAATCCAAAACATTAGTTTCGAATTAGATAAGTTACTTTTTTTCACTCCCCACCATGAATTAAAATACAAATAAATTTGATTGATTCCAATATATGTAAAATACCCAATTGGCAACATTATTGTAAATAAATATCTAGTATGTTTAAATGGAATTGAAAAATAAGAGTAGATAACATAAATTAAAATAAACAGCATTATTAAGTTTATTTTTTTAAAATTAGAATTGCTCTTCCAATTTTTAATTAAAAAATAAATAACATAAAATAAACCAATAAAGGTAAAAATAAAGAAAATAGATTGAATAGAAATAAAATGATTTAATTGAGGAACTTGCTCCATCCCTATTCTATTAACTACGTTTTGAAAATATTGGTCAGCAATACTTTGGAAAAAATTTCCAAATTCAATAAAATTATAAATAAACCAAGGAATAAAAATAAGACAAAATAAAATGATTGCTTTGATTTTGTTTTTTATGCCTTTATGAAATAACAACAATATACCAAATACAATTCCAGTGTATCTTGTAAGTGCAGATAAGCCAATAAATAAACCCGATACCCAATTATTTTTTAGAATATAATAGATTCCAAACATCAAAAATGCAACAGATAGTAATTCTGTACCATTAATTAAACCATAAAACAAAGCAAAATAAGTAAAGAATAATAAATAAAATATTACTTTATTAAACCTAAGTTCTTTTGCAAGTAAAACAGACGCAACACAAAAAAGTAAACTAGTAAAAATAATAAAGATTATTTCTGCAGTAGGATATCCTACAATAAATGCAAATAATCCAATAATTACAGATGCCAAAGGAGGCCTAAAGATCTCAAAATAGACTCCATTTGAAAACCAATATTTTGCATTTAGTACATATGAAATAAAATCCCAAGAAAACACAAGTAAATGTTGGAGTATAAAGTAAATAGTTATAAATATAAATGCTAAAATTAAATATTTGTTATCCAATATAAATGCGTTTAGTGATTTAAATATGCGATTCAGGATTAATCCCCTTCATTTAGTCTACATAGTTTTTTTTGAACATATGGAATAAAATATTTTTTTCTAGACAATAAAATATTGTACTTTCGATCCTTAAAATACTTCGCTAGCTTTCCAAAATAATGTGATTCAACAGTATTATTTTTTGGGTTAATTAAAACACAAACTACAAGATCATAATCTTTTGGAAAAAAATTCTCTATATCTATATCTTTCATTCCCTTATCTAAATCAATTATATTAGAAAATAAAATTAATTTATTTTTAATAACTACTACCTTTTGGTCAAATTCAAATCTATCTTTAAAATTAAGAGAAGTATAAAAATAAAACAAATCATCTAACACATCTTTTGCTTTTGGAAGAGCACTAAATTTAATATGTAAATCCTTTATTGCTAAAATATCTTTTTTATTTGTTGAATCTAATTTTAAATTAAATGTATCAGAAATTATAGAATAATAAAATAATTTTGCAATTTTATAGTTTATAGTAATATTATTTTCTATATAAAGATAATATAATATTGTTGAACAAGATCCCAAGTATTGAATATGTTTGAATCTTAGAACTTTATTGGAATAATTAGCTTTATGATGATCGATTATTCCAAATATTCTTTTATTAAATTTAGTATTATTTATTGAAAAACGAGGATCATTATGATCAACTAAAACAACTAAATCATTATTATCTAAAATATATTCTTTTGGAAAATTAAAACCGATTTTATTAATTATTTGTTTAATATATTTATTTGGTGTGCCAATAAACATAGGTTTTGCATCTAAATTAAATTTCTTTTTGATATATTTACAGGCTAAAATTGATGACGCAACACTGTCAATATCTGTTGTTGGATATATATGTCCAATTGTATAAATCATAGCTCTCTTCCTGTATTTGTTCAGAAATCTAATCTGTCACTGCAATATTATAGATTATATAAACTATATATAAATATATGCAATAGAAACCAAAATTGCGTGGTCAGCACCCCCCTTTCTATAACTATATACTCTATAAAGATGTACATATATATTGGAAAAATAGGTTAATGGAGATATAGAGGGTAGAAGTATTTACTTGCCCTCTATTACTACTTAACTTAAAAACAGTGGTTTTTTTCTTGCCAAAAATAAACCACTTTTTTCTCTCCCAATTATCTTGTGAAAAAAGAAAAAGAGTAATAGATTATGAATAAATTTTATTTAATGAATGTAACATATGAGAATGAAAAAAATAGAATCTTACTTTATTTCTCAGAAGACCCATCTTCTCAAAAATATGATTTTGTATACAAAGAAAAGTTTAATCCATACTTCTATATAGATTTACCACAGGAATTATTAACTAAACTATTATTGGAATTTAAAGGAGATATTAAAATTGAAAAACAAATATCAAATGTAATTAAAATTGCTGCAAAAAATTTTGAAATCTTACAAAAATGCTCAAAAATAATATCAATATCTACAAATAAAAATATAATTCTTCTTGAACCAGAAAGACAATATCTATTAAATAATCAATGGAGTTATTTTGACCAGTTTTGTGTAACTCATGAAAATAAAATTAAAAAAATAAATAATACAAATGAAATACATTTTGTAATTAAAAAAATTACAGATAATTTAATAGACTCAGAAAAATTAAAAATAAGCACAACATTAACTAAAAAATTAATAATAAGTAATTTATTAAATATTAAACCAAGTTCAGAAATTCCAAATGACCAGATACTAAATCAATTATTTGAGAATTATTTTTATAAAAAAGGCATTGTCTTAAAAAACCACCCGATTATATCCATACCTAAAATAAAAAATATTCAAAAAAATAGTTATAGTCTTGATTTTTCAACTTTGTTAGCTCACTATTTAAAGAAAGAACATTATAATGTTGGTTATGAAACAATAAATTGTTCTTGCTGTAAACCAATTAAGATATATGATACAAACACGTTATCAAATTCATTAGTAGAAGTCATGTTTCTAAAAAATGGGATATATTTTATATCCAATGATAAAGGATTCGCTAAGGAATATCATAACCTGGATTCCAGAAAAGAAAATAGATTAATATATATGTGTGAAAACAAAATTAAAGATCTGCCATGTGGACCTTTTTTTGAACAGGAAAAAATATTAATTCCATTAAACGATGCAATACCATTAATAGAATCAAATGATGCCAGATTTACTAACGAAAACAATAAACTTAATTGGTATTGTAAGAATCAGGAATCATTTATTTCTGAAATTATTTCAAAAATAATTAATAGATTAAAGATAATTGAAGAATCGATATCTATAAGTAACTATATGAACTATTCAAAAAAGATATCAAGTAAACTAGAATATAACTTCTCATATACATTATATATGACTGAATATGCGATTTTATCTGACTTATTAAAAGAAATTCCTAGTTTTATGGCACACACAAATACAAAATTTTATGACCCATTAGTTTCAAAAGCAATTAAATCAATAAAGAGAGAAATTATTATAAAATCAAGTCCAAACCAAGAAATTCCAAGATACATTGAACATCAATCAAGCAACAAAGAAGAAATTTATTTTAAAGATAAAAGCTTTATCTTAAACGTAAATAATTATTTTAAAAAAATAAATCTTCCAATCCCAAAACTAGTAATCAGTTAAATAAATATTTGGTTACAAACAAAATACAGATCTATATTTAATTATACTAAAAATAATGTAGAATAGATATTTTTAAAAATTATTGGAAAACCTAACCAAATTATTTTGTTAAGCCAATCTCAATTGCAGATACTTTCATAGGTGTATTATTTTCTGTAGTTATTTCTTCTGTAGAAATATCTATATTTTTAATTTTCAGAGTATTTACAAACTTATTTTTTACTATTTCTGCAACATCTACTGCTTTTGAAATTGTTTTACCTCTAGCTTTAATAACTACGAAATTTGCACCTTGATTAAATTGAGTTATAACAGCTAAAACATAAGACATCGTATTCTTTTTTCCAACATAAATAATATTGTTGTCTGTTTCGTTCATTGTAATACCTCCGGTCCCATTCTTAAGAACATAAGTATTGTTCTTTGATATAAGTTACTAGTAGACATATTACTATTGACTATATATTTGATATAGAAAACCTTTAAAAATAGTAATTTTTAGGTATTTATCATCTCTTAATACAGATTTATATGGAATAAAAAACACAATATATATTTTTGTTTAAAAAAGATATGTATTTTATTTTTTTATTGCTATTGTAATTACTTAATAATCACATCCTTGCCAGAATACACTTTCTAAAATATTATTTGTAGAAGGAAAATTACCTGACGAATCAACTCTACCATCACATTCTGAAACATTATTATATCCCTCTGGAAGAACACCACCATAACTTGCAGTAATGCCACCAATAATTATTCCCCCATCTGATGTTTTAAATATAGAATATGGGTAATCGATTGTTTTTCCACCAAAACTTTTTTCAAAAACTATATTTCCATAATAATCTGTTTTTATAATATAGTAATTCGAATAATCATAATCAACATCATAAATATATGAATTTGTTCCAATAATCAAATATCCATCTGTAGTTTCAATTGCTGATTTGCTATACTCCTGATTTGTTCCACCAAAGAATTTGTTCCAATCAAGAGATCCATCTTCATTAACTTTAAATGCCCAAATATCATAATTATTTCCAGTAAATGTATCAAGATATCCAGATAATAAGTACTTATTATCACTTGTTTCTATTAGTGACCTAGAATAACCATCACCATCACCACCAAAAGTTTTATTCCAATCAAGAGATCCATCAACATTTATCTTAAGTAACCAAATATTATAATTCCCTGAACCATATGAAGCAGTGCTACCAGCAACTAAAAATTTGTTATCACTTGTATTTATTAGTGAGTTTGGATAATCAATATTATTCCCACCAAAGGTTTTATTCCAATCAAGAGTACCATCAACATTAATCATAAGTAACCAAATATCCTGATTACCTGCCCCATATGATGTGGTACTACCAGAAACTAAATATTTGTTATCACTTGTCTCTATTAGTGATGTCGGAGATTCAATATTATTACCACCAAATGACTTATTCCAATCAAGAGTACCATCAACATTAACCTTAAGTAACCAAATATCTCCTCCGCCTACATCATATGAATCTGTATATCCAGATACTAAATATTTATTATCACTTGTTTCTATAAGTGATATCGGAAATTCAGTATTATTACCACCAAATGACTTATTCCAATCAAGAGTACCATCAACATTAACCTTAAGTAACCAAATATCTCCTCCGCCTACATCATATGAATCTATATATCCGGATACTAAATATTTATTATCACTTGTTTCTATAAGTGATGTCGGAGATTCAGTATTATTACCACCAAATGTTCTATTCCAATCAAGAGTACCATCTTGTTTTAATTTAAATACCCAAATATCCCCACCAACTCCATATGATGAAGTACTTCCAGATAATAAATATCCTCCATCACTTGTCTGGATTATTAAATTTTGGAATTCCAGATATTCTGAAAAACTACCACCAAACACATCAACAAAAACAGGGGGGCTATTTGTAGCAGTTACGTTTTTGATATCCAAATAATACCCGTTACTTGTATATAATTGCATATCAAATACTCTTTCGGGGGGGAGAGGAATGTAAATTGCCTTCTGATCTCCTTTTGAAATTATTGTTGGCTCAATAAGTATGAACCAAATCGCTTCGCGATTTAATAGTTATCGGGAGCCCTTATCTGCACATAAATGTGCAGTATTATGAGCGGGCTCCCTCGCAGGTATTAATTTGCATGTAATAACTTGTATTTATTTTGACCTTCTTCGATGTAATGCTTCACTGTTTCTGCGGTTACTTTCCCAATGCTTTCATAGTAAGTATATTTACTCCAAAAGTGCCC
>Ga0172370_10002127_pt1 | contig 29023 bp, 25 predicted proteins | sample LakKiv5m_FD_114538 | JGI IMG/M metagenome (GOLD analysis project Ga0172370, IMG submission 114538) | Freshwater microbial communities from Kabuno Bay, South-Kivu, Congo - kab_022012_11.5m | ecosystem: Environmental > Aquatic > Freshwater > Lake | place: Democratic Republic of the Congo...
GCCGATCAGCAGCGGCTGCCCCGTCTTGTGGCGCTCCTCGATCTCGTCGACGACGGCCGCCAGCTTGGCGCGCTCGACCTTGTAGACGATGTCCTCCTCGTCCTTGCGCACGTTGGTGCGGTGCGTCGGGACGATGGTCACGTCGAGGTCGTAGATCTTCTTGAACTCCTCGGCCTCGGTGTCGGCCGTACCCGTCATGCCCGCCAGCTTGTTGTAGAGGCGGAAGTAGTTCTGGAAGGTGATGGTCGCGAGGGTCTGGTTCTCTTCCTGGATGGTCAGGCCTTCCTTGGCCTCGATGCACTGGTGCAGCCCGTCGGACCAGCGGCGCCCCGGCATCTTTCGGCCGGTGAACTCGTCGATGATGACGATCTTGCCCTCTTCGACCACGTAGCGCACGTCGCGCTTGTACAGGTGGTGAGCGCGCAGGGCCTGGTCGACGACGTGCACGATCTCGATGTTCTCGGGGTCGTAGAGGTTGCCGAGGTTCAGGCGCTTCTCGACCTTGTCGATGCCGCCCTCGGTCATGCTGCAGTGCTGGCCCTTCTCGTCGACCGTGAAGTCCTGGTCGCGCTTCAGGAAGGGGACGATCGCGTTCACGCGATAATAGAGGTCGGTGGACTCCTCGGCCGGGCCCGAGATGATGAGCGGCGTGCGCGCCTCGTCGATGAGGATCGAGTCGACCTCGTCGACGATGGCGTAGTTCAACAGGCGCTCGATCTCCTTGCCTTCCGCGCTCCGCACGTACTTGGGATAGTAGCGGTGCACGTAATTGCGGATGTCGAACTTCATGTTGTCGCGCAGGTAGTCGAAGCCGAACTCGTTGTTGGTACCGTACGTGATGTCGGCGCCGTACGAGCGCTGGCGCTCGCCGTCGGTCAGCCCGTGATGGATGGTGCCGACCGTGAGGCCGAGGAAGTTGTAGATCTTGCCCATCCACTCGGCGTCGCGGCCGGCCAGGTAGTCGTTGACCGTGACGACGTGCACGCCCTTGCCCTCGAGGGCGTTCAAGTACACCGCGAGCGTCGCGACCAGCGTCTTTCCTTCGCCGGTCTTCATCTCGGAGATCTTGCCCTGGTGCAGCGTGATGCCGCCGAGGATCTGGACGTCGAAGTGCCGCATGCGCAGCACGCGCCGGCTGGTCTCACGTACGGTGGCGAACGCCTCGGGCAGCAGATCGTCGAGCGTCGCGCCCTGGGCCAGCCTCTCGCGCAGGCGCCCGGTCTGTCCGCGCAGGTCGTCGTCGGACATGGCCTGAACCGTGGCCTCGCGGGCGTTTACCTCAAGCAGGAGCGGCTGAATTTTCTTCAGATACCGTTCGTTCGCCGAACCGAACAGCTTTTTTATAAACGACATTTATTTAGCGCTTTCAGCGGTTCGTGGCGCCGGGGGAATGATAGGGTCGGCCAGGGGACAATTCAAGAAAGAAGTTCGGCACTTTTGAGTTGCGCGGCTCCGAAGTGCGCTTATAATGCCGAGGATTTCGAGACGCGACACGGAGAGGGCGATGACGAAGTCGGAGCTGATCGAGGCGCTGAGCGACAAGGCCGGCCTGAACAAGATCGCGGCTGCCGTGGTCGTCAACACGGTGTTCGAGGCCATCGCCGACGCTCTTCACCAGGGCGACAAGGTCGAAGTGCGCAACTTCGGGAACTTCCGCGTGAAGTCGTACGACGCCTACACGGGACGCAACCCGCGCACCGGCTCGTCGGTCAAGGTTCCCCCGAAGCGCATGCCCGCGTTCAAGGCCTCGAAGGCCATCTACGAGCTGCTGAACAAGTAGCGCTTCCTTGCCTTCTGCCGGCGAGGGCACTGGCGCGCGCGCGTCTTGACAAGCCCTCCCCCGACTGCTACCCCTTCAAGGAACGACCGGAGCGGGGTCAGGATGTTCCGACACCTTGCGGTGGGGCTGGTGGTGACCATGCTGGCCGGCTCTGCCCTGGCCGGCGATCGCACCAACACGCTCTCGTCGTTCGACTTCGAGCGGGGCAACCTCTTCGACGCCTCGGTCGAAACCCGGTACCACTACGGCTTCGACATGGCCAGCCTGAACCGCGAGCGCGTGTGCCTGGCCGGAACGGTGGGCACCGGGGGCTCCACGCTCTGCAGCGTCAACGACGTGCTGTTCGTGAAGGAGTTGAAGTACTCGCGTTCGACGCAGCTGCTCGACCTCACGCTGCGGGTGGCGCTGTGGCTCGACCTCGACCTGTTCCTGACCGTGCCCATCTGGATCGCCGACCAGACCAGCTACCGCTACCAGCCCGGCGTCACGCCCGACACGACCAGCGTCGATCCGCGCGGATCGTCGTACCTGTTCCACGTGCCCTTCGACGGCCCCAAGCGCGCCGGCGTGGGCGATCTGCGCTTCGGCCTGCGCTGGGAGCCCTTCAACCAGGACCGCGACCCCGACGAGGCCGACTGGCGCATCACCTCCGAGATCACGGTGCCCTCGGCCGGCGTACGCCGCGGCGGCAACTCGGCGGTGGGCGAAGGGCTCGTGCAGTGGCACCTGCAGACCTCGGTCAGCCGGCGCTTCTTCGGCCTGGTCGAGCCCTACTTCGAGACCTACGGGCACCTGCTCTTCCCGACGTCGTCGGCGCTCTACAAGAGCTACGGCGCCGCGCAGAGCCTCGTGAACCCGGGGCACCGCATCGGCTTGAACATCGGCGTCGAGCTCGTGCCCTACGAGCTGCCCGCCGCCAACCGACGCGTGTCCATCGACGTGGGGCTCGGCACCGACTACCGCTTCGAGGGGCGCGCCTACTCCGAGCTGTTCGAGGCGCTGGCCGCCTCGCCCTGCGGCGTCGACGACGTCGCCTGCAAGACGACCATCCCCAAGGGCGGGCTCGCGGCCTTCACCGGCCTGACCGACATCGGCCACTACGGCTCGTTCCGCACCTGGTTCGGGCTGAACATCGACGTCATCGAGTACGTGCAGTTCAAGGTGGGCTACGACTTCCAGTACGACAAGAGCCACTACCTCACGAACGCCGACGCGGGCAAGGACGCCAACAAGAACGGCGTGGTCGACGCCGCCGCCGAGTTCAACCCCGTCTACAACGAGAACCTCGACAAGGTGGGCACGCGCTTCCTCGTCGACGCGTCGAGCCACCACTTGCTGTCGATCGGCCTCACCCTCAAGTTCTGATCGGCGATCGTGGGGCCATCGCGGCACGATACATCGTGTCGCTACGACGTCATGAACCGCGACGTGGCCGTCAGCACGCGCTCGGGCGTGATGGGCAACTCGCGGAAGCGCACCCCGCAGGCGTGGGAGACGGCGTTCGCGACGGCCGCGGGGCAGGGGATGAGGCTCGGCTCGCCCACGCCCTTGGCGCCGAAGGGGCCGTCCTTGAAGGGCTCCTCGATCAGCACGATCTGCACGTCGGGGACGTCGAGCGCGGTAGGGATCAGGTAGTCGGTGAAGTTGGCGTTCAGGGGCACGCCGTCCTTCAGCTGCAGGTCCTCCATGAGCGCGTAGCCCACGCCCTGCGCCACGCCGCCGTAGACCTGGCCCTTCAGCATCTCGGGGTGCAGGGCGCGCCCCACGTCGTGGACGGCCGTGACCTTCAGCACGCGGGTCTCGCCGGAGAGCAGATCGACCTCGACCTCGGCCACGTGGGCGGCCGCGGCGTACACCAGGTAGGCGTCGCCCTGGCCGCGCGCGGTGTCCCAGCGCTTGGGAGGGGGGGCCCACCAGCCGCTCTCGGCCAGCTTCAGCTTGCGGCGCCAGGCCAGCCCGGCGACCTCGACCGTCGAGACCTCGCGGCCGCTGTCGGGATCCTGCCAGGCGCCGGGGCCGGACACCACGCGCTCGGGGTGCACGCCGAGGAGCTCGGCGGCGATGGGCAGCAGGCGCTCGCGCAGGCGCGTGGCGGCGTCGCGGACGGCGTTGCCGGACAGGAGCGTGGTGCGGGAGGCGACGGTGGGTCCGCTGTCGGGCAGGAGCGCCGTGTCGGTCGGTAGCGCGCGCACGCGCGAGAGGGGCACCGCCAGCAGCTCGGCCGCGATCTGGGCGCACACCGTGGCCGCGCCCTGGCCGAGCTCGGTGCCGCCGATGGCCACCAGGGCCGAGCCGTCGCGCAGGATCTGCACGAGCGCGCCCGAGCCCTCGATGTGCTGGCCGCCCGCGTGCAGGCCCACCCCGTACAGGATGTACCCGAGGCCGATGCCGCGCCGGACCGGGCCGGCGCCGCGGTTCAGCGCGTCGAAGCCGGCGCGCCTCGCCTGGAAGTCGCTGGCCGTGAGCGCCTCCTCGAGCACGCGCCGCAGGGGGCCGCTGCCCGCCAGGGGCTGCCCCGACAGGGCAGTGTCGTCGGGCCCCACCGCGTTCTTCAGGCGCAGCTCGGCGGGGTCCATCCCCAGGCGCAGGGCCAGCTCGTCCATCATCGACTCGAACGCGAAGGCCACCTGGGGGTGCCCGAAGCCGCGGAACGCGCCACCGAACAGGTTGTTGGTGCGCACCACGTACGTGTCGACGCGCGCGTTCTCGATGCGGTAGGGGCCGACGGCCGAGATGTTGGCGCGCTCGGCGACGACGGTCGACAGGCCGGCGTAGGCGCCCGCGTCGACGTGCAGGGTGGCCTCGCTGCCGAGCAGCGTGCCGTCGTTCCGGGCCGCGACGCGCAGGTGCACGCGCACGCGGTGGCGCTTGGTGCTGCGGGTGATGTCCTCGCCGCGGTCGAAGACCAGCTTGACGGGGCGACCCAGCAGGCGGGCCGCCATGGCGGCGCAGGCGGCGGGTTCGGAGGGGTAGTCCTCCTTGCCGCCGAAGCCGCCGCCGGTGGTGGCCTGGATGACGCGCACGGCGGCCAGGGGCAGGCCCAGCGCGCGCGCGACCGCGCCCTGCACGTACCAGGGCGCCTGCATGCTCACGTGCAGCGTGACGCCGTCGTCGGCTCCGGGCAAGGCCACCACGCCGTTGGTCTCGAGGTAGGCGTGCTCCTGGTAGGGCGCCTGCCATACGCCCTCGAGCACCACCTCGGCGTCGGCGAAGGCGCGATCGACGTCGCCCTTGCGCACCACCTGGTGCGCGATCAGGTTGCCCTTGGGGTGGGCCAGGGGTGACTCGGGCGTGAGCGCGGCCACGGGGTCGGTGACGACCGGCAGGGCCTCCCAGCGCACCTCGACCAGCTTCGCGGCGCGGGCGGCGGCGTCGCGCGTCGTGCCCACCACAATGGCCAGGCGGTCGCCCACGAAGCGGAAGGTGTCCTCGACCAGCAGCGGCTGATCCGGGAAGACGCAGCCCACCTGGTTCTCGCCGGGTACGTCGGAGGCGGTGAGCACGGCCACCACGCCGGGAGCGGCGGCGGCGCGCGCGGTGTCGAGGGCCAGCAGGCGGCCGTGGGGTGCGGGCGCCGTGACCAGCACGGCGTGCAGCAGGTCGGGCAGCGCCAAGTCGTCGACGTAGCGGGCGCGTCCGGCGGCCTTGGGGCGGACGTCGACGCGAACGGGGGAGGTTCCGACGCTCATGCGACCCCCCCGGTGCGTTCGCGCACCAGCCGCTCGACCGTGGCCAGGATGGGGTGATACCCCGTGCAACGGCACAGGTTGCCGGACAGGGCCTCCTTGACCTCGGCAGGCGTGGGCGTGGGGTTGGCGTCCAGCAGGGCGGCGATCGCCAGCACGAAGCCCGGGCTGCAGAAGCCGCACTGCACGCCGCCGGTCTCGGCCAGCGCCGCCTCGATGTCGGCCAGATCGCGGCGCGTGGACCCGGCCTCGATGGTGACCACGTCGCCGCCGGCCGCGCTCCAGGCGGGCAGCAGGCACGAATTGACCAGGCGGCCGTCGAGCAGCACGGCGCACGCGCCGCACTCGCCCTCGCCGCAGCCTTCCTTGACCCCCGTGAGGCCCAGGCTCTCGCGGAGCACGTCGAGCAGGCGCGCGTCGGGCGCGGCGTCGACGGCCACCTCGCGGCCGTTCACGGTGAAGCGGAGCAGGTCATGCGTCATCGCCGGCCTCCTCTCCTGCCGCTACGCGCGCGGCGCGGGCGCAGATCGCTTCGATCGCGTGAAGCACCAGGGCGCGCTTGAAGGTTGCGCCGCCGCGCACATCGGAGATGGGGTGGATGAGCGCGTCGATGGCCGCCAGCGTGGCGGGCTCGACGCGCGCGAACAGGTCGGCCGTGGCCGGCTGGCCGTGCAAGGCGGCTTCGATGGGGCCGAGGCGCCGGGGCGTGGCCGCGACCCCACCCGCGGCCAGGCGCACGAGGCCCAGGCGCCCGTCGACGACCTGCAGCCGCGCGGCCACGTTGGCCGAGGCGATGATGTTGGCGCGGCGCTTGCCGAACTTGCGGAACGCCGCGATCCGGCGCCCCGTGGCCGGCACCAGCGGCACCCGCAGCGTCGTGAGCAGCTCGTCGGCCGCGCGCGCGGTACGCCCGGGCCCCGTCAGGAACGAGCCCAGGGGCAGCGTACGGGACCCGCCGCGGCGCGACAGCACGACCTCGGCGCCGAGCACCAGCAGGGGCGGCAGCGAGTCGGCGGCCGGCGAGGCGTTGGCGACGTTGCCGGCCAGGGTGGCGACGTTGCGGATGGCAGGCGAGCCGATCGTGGCCAGCGCGGCCACGAGCTCGGGTGCATGGGTGCGCGCGGCGGGCGCGGCGATCACGTCGACCAGGGGCGCGAGCGCGTCGAGCACCAGGGTGGCGCCCTCGACCCGCGCGGGGCCGTCGTCCACGGCGCGCAGGTGGCGCACCGAGACCAGCGCGCGCGGCGCGTACCGGCCCTGGCGGAGGCGCAGCACGAGATCCGTGCCCCCCGCGACGGGCATCACCGCGTCGCGCTCGCCGGCCAGGATCGCGAGCGCTTCGTCGAGGCTCGCGGGGTTCCAGAATCGTTCCACGGGAGCTCCGGGGATGGTTCAGCCGGCATTATCCGGCAGGCACGGGGAGCGCGCAAGGGTGGGGGACGGTCGACCGTCGTCAGGGGTGGATCTTCACGAGGCGCTTGTTGCCGTAGTCGGCCAGGAAGACCTCGCCGCTGAGCACGGCAAGCCCGCGCGGGCGCGAGAGCTCGCCGGCGCTCGTGCCCTCGCCGCCGCACCAGGAGAGCATCGTGTTCTGGAGGGTGGCCTTCAACAGGCGGCTCTTCTTCCTGTCGGTGACGAAGAGGCGCTCGCCGTCGACGGCCAGGCCCACGGGCTCGAAGCTCTCGCCGCCAAGGTCGAGGGTCTCGAGCTTGCCGCCGTTGGTGGCGAGCACCACGATGGCGCCGGCCCCCACGTCGGCCACCAGGACCTTGTCGCCCTGGACCGCCAGCGCCACGGGCTCTTTCAGGACCACGTCGAGCGTGAGCGTGCGCAGCCGCGACCCGCTGGTCGAGAACACGTAGACCACGGGGGCGTGCGTGGCGTCGCCGGAGTCGGCCACGTACAGCTCGTCGCCGACGAGCGCGAGGCCCTTGGGCGCGACCAGGTCGGGGCCCCCGTCCTCACCGTTGCCCCAGGCGTGCTCGAAGGTCGCAGAGAGGGACGTGGCCTTCACGATCCGGCCGCCGTTCGTGTCCGTCACGTAGATGTCGGTCGCGTCGACGGCGATGCCGTAGGGCTCGAACGGCCCGGTCGCCGGGTCGCCGCTGAACTTGCCCCAATCCTGCACGAACGTGAGGGTGTCCGTGTACTTCAGGATCTTGCCGCCCGCCGGATCCGTGACGAACACGCGGTCTCCATAGACGGCCACGCCGGTGGGCGTCTTGATCGCAGGATCGGAACCCAGCGGCGCCTTGCCCGTCTGATCGCAGGTCGTGGGCTGCGCCACCTCGTCGGGCGCGTCGGAGTCCGGCTCGGCCTCGGCCGTGTCGATCGCGTCGGTCGTCGCGTCGCTGTCGGGGGCGTCGGCGGTGACGTCGAGGGTGCCGTCGTGAGCCACGTCGGCGACGAGCGTGCCGCCGCCGCAGGCGGGCAGCGCGGTGAGGGCAAGGAACGCGAGGAAACAGGCGCGGGTCATGCGACCTTCCTTTCGGGCAGCGCGGGCGACGAGGCCTACTGGCACTCGGGCTTGGAGCGGTTGTCGATGTTGAAGAAGGCGTTGAAGCAGTAGTCGGTCGAGAAGCCGGCCTTGGTCTGCGGGTCGAACTCCGTGTACAGGTTGTGGCGCGTCGCGACGAACCACGCGGGATCGAGGAAGAGCATGCCGCGCGGCAGGTCGTAGCCCGCCACGCCGCTCTGCCACCAGCGCCACGCCCACGGCGCGAACGAGAAGTCGCCGTCGAGGCTGGTCACGAGCGAGCGGCCCATCTTCTGGTTGGCGCCCGGGCGACCCTGCTCGGGCGTGTAGGTGATCTCCGAGTCGCCGACCACGCCCTCGGCCTTGCGGCGCGGCCACAGCTTGACCACCAGGTCCTGGAGCCCGTAGCCCACGTCTTCCTTGGCCACCGGCCAGCCGGCGCCCTTGGCGATGGCCTCGGCTACGCCCTTGTACACGTACTGGATGCGGTGGCTCTCGATCTCGTTCTTCATGGCGGCCGAGAGCTTGCAGTAGTTGATGATGGTGCCGCCGCCCGTCCAGTTCCACACGCACGACTGGTGCGAACCCGCCGTCAGGTAAGCCACGTAGCGGTCGCCGGGGAAGAGCTCGGCCTGCGGGTACACCCCGTTGATGCGCAGGGACTCGGGCGACGTGCCGTCGGGCACGATGCCGGACTCGGAGGTCACGAAGGCGTTGCTCGGCTCGTCGGACTGGCGCTTGTAGTAGGTCTCGACCGCCACCGGGGCCTCGGTGGGGTACTTGCGTACGACGACCAGGGCGCCCGATACGTCGTTGCCGAAGCGCTCGGTGGGCTCGGCCGTGTTGCGGAAGGGGTAGAAGAACACGTACTGCACGAAGTAGTGGCTCGAGGTCTCGGTCACCGCGTAGTAGACGTTCGCCGGCAGCTCGGTGGCCGTCTGCTGCACGTACTGCAAGGTGTCGAGGCCGTCCCAGTCGCCGTCGACGTCGAAGGCGGTCAGGTAGTCGTAGTGCGGCGCCGCGAGGTCGGTGGCCTGGTTGATGACGGGCGCGTACTTCGCCGCGAGCGCGTCGTACTTGGACAGGTCCTTGGGCGGGCGCGTGTAGAACGTGAAGGTCTGCCACTCGCCCAGCTTGTTGCCGGCGGCGTCCTGGATGATGGAGCCCTTCAGGGTGACGGTGTAGGGCGAGGCGGCCAGCACGCCCACGGTGGGCGTGAACACGGCGGTGGTGTCGTTGGCGCTGAAGGCCAGCGTGCCCGCGACCTGGGTGCCCTTGATGTCCTTCACCTCGAACGACTGCTCGTAGATGGTGGTGGTCTTCATGGGCTCGTTGAAGACCACGGTGATGGTGAAGGGGATGTCGACGTTGTCCTGGTCGGCCGCCGGCGTGGTCGAGGCCACTGTGGGCGGGTCGTTGTCGGCCTCGACCGGGATGTCGGGGACGATGGGGACGTCGGTCTTCGAGTCTTCGATCTGGTCGGGCGAGTCCGGCACGTCGGTTTTGCCGTCGTCGGGGACGTCGACGGCGACGTCGGTCACGCCCTCGCCAGGGGACGCGTCGACCTCGCCGGGCTGCACGTCGGCGGGTTGGAAGCACTTGTTCTGGATGCACTCCTCGCCGGCGTTGCAGTCCGCCTTGGTCGTGCACGTTCGTTCACCCTGGTCGTCGGCGGCGCCACAGGCAGCCAGGACAAGGACCAGCGCCAGGAGCAGGGCCGAAAGCGTGCGCGTCATGGGACCCCCGAAAGGCAGTCGGACGGGACAGTGTGCCCTGCAACATGATTGACAAGCAGGGGCTTGGAGTCAAGCCGCGTCGTACGGGAGATCCAACCGATTGACACGGCGCGCGGGTCGCCCGATAGTGCGCCGCATGGTCGAGTGGTTCCTGGCACGTCGCTACCTCTTCTCGAGCCGCAACCAGCTGCTGCGCCTGGTCAGCCTGGCAGCCGCGCTCGGGGTCGCCATCGGCGTGGCCACGCTCATCGTGGTCATCTCGGTCAACAACGGCTTCCTGGCGGTGTTCCGCGCGCGCATCCTCGACGTGTACCCGCACCTGGTCGTCATGAAGCGCTTCGAGCCCTTCACCGACTACCGTGCGGTTTCGGCGCGGCTGGCCGGCACGCCGGGCATCGCGGGCGTCAGCCACGCCACGTACGACGAGATGATGCTGTCGTCTGGCGGTCGCAACCGCGGCGTGCTCGTGAAGGGCGTCGACCCGATCGCGCCCATGGTGCGCGACGTCATGGGCGGCTTCCTGCACGGGGGCTCGCTCGAGCAACTCGAGGAGGCCTCGACGGCCACCCCCGAGGGCGACCGCGTGGTCGTGTGCGGGCTGGTGCAGGGGGGCGTGTACCGCCTGTTGCTGGGCGACGCACCGCTCGGCGCGCGCCTGGTCCCGGCCGAGGGCACGTCTCCGGGCCCTTCCAGCTGTCGCGTGCGGGCGCTGGTGCTGCCCGGCCCGAGCGAAGGACGGTCCGGCGTCGAGGGCGACGAGCGCGCCGAGCCCGTGGTCGCCACCACCGCCGACGGCAGGCAGATCCCCATCCCCACCGACACGGGCATCGACCTCGATCTCGGGCCCTACACCGCCGTGGGGGCGTACACGCGGGGCGCCTTCCAGTGTCGCTACAACGAGCGTGTGCTGCTGCTGGTCCGCCCCTCGGCCGAGATCGTGCCGCTGGTCGAGCCGCGCTGGGACCGCGCGCTGCACGAGGCGCAGGTGCTGGTCGACAACCTGGGGAACGCCCCCGTCGACGTGCAGGTGGTCCCGTCCGACGCAGCGCAGGGCCAGGCCGCCGCCGAGCCCGTCACCATCCCTGCCGACGCGCGTGGAGTGCTGGTGCGCGCGCCCGGGGCGGAGCCCTTCATGTTCCTGGGCGTGGCCCTGGCCGAGACCCTCGACGTGAAGCCGGGCGATGCGGTCACGCTGCTGACGCCCCTGCGCGGCCTCGAGAACCGTGGCCTCGCCCCCTTCGGTATGGCGCCAACGGCCCAACGCTTCCGCGTTGCCGGGACGATCCGTACCGATTTCAACGACTTCGACCAGCGCCTGGTGCTGACGTCGTACACCTGGATGACGCGCTTCTCGAACCAGGGCGACGAGCCGCGCTGGGTCGAGGTGCGCCTGGCCGACCCGGAGCGCCTGACCGAGGGCGAGCGCCTGGTGCGCGGCGTGCTCGACCCCTACGACCTGGTCGACTGGCTGCACGGCGTGCTGGCGCTGGTCGACCGCACGCGCGAGATCGTGGGCGTCGCGGGCGCTCCCACGGCCGACGCGGGGCTTGGCGCCACCCTCGAGGCGGCTACGGCGGCGTTGCACCTCGTGAAGTTCGAAGACCTGTCGTTCGGCTTCTCGGAGCGCTTCAAGGTGGTCGACTGGGAGGACATGAACCGCAACCTCTTCTCGTCGCTCACCCTGCAGAAGGTGGTGCTGGCGCTGTTCTTCCTCATCATCGTGGTCATCGCGTCGTTCTCCATCGTGTCGACCCAGCTGCTGCTGCTGTCGAGCAAGCTGCCCGACATCGCCATCCTGCGCTCCATGGGCGCTCGGCGCGTGTCCATCGCGCGGGTGTTCACGCTGCACGGGCTCTTCCTCGCGCTGGGAGGCGTGCTCGGCGGGCTGGTGCTCGGTGGCGGTGCGCTGTGGCTGCTCGACGAGGTCCACTTCACCCTCGACCCCGCGGTCTATCTGGTGTCGTACCTGCCCGTCGAAGCGCGGCCCCTCGAGATTGCCTTGGTGGCCGGGATGGCGCTGGTCTCGGCCCTGGTCACCGTGCGCGCCGGCGCGGTCTGGGCGGCGTCGCGGCGACCCATCGAAGCCCTTCGATTGAAGAAATAGGACGAGCCCGCGTCCAACGGGTTGAAGAAACCCGGCAAACGGGTACACTAGCGTATGGAATCAAGAAAGAGGTGGGCCATGAGACGCGACGTATGGGTCCTTTCCCTCGTGACGGCGTTGCTGCTGCTCGCGGGAATGCCGCTGCAGGCTGAAGAATGTGCGCCCACCGGGGCCCAGCCGTCCGACAAGCTGGCTCCCGCGATCTTCGATCCCTGCTTCGAGAACGTGACGTTCGGCGAGCCCCGGGGAAAGACCGTCGAGCACTGCGCGGCGCGCGTGCGCACCGAGTACGGCGTGCTCATGATGGCCGAGAAGAGCGCCGTCGAGAAGGACGCCCTCAAGAAGCGCATGGAGACCGAAGTCGCCGACGTGGGTCGCAACACCACCGAGTTCTCGGGTGCCACGTCGGGCTTCGACGCCTCGCCCCTGGCCGCCGACTTCGCGAAGCACGCCGACGAGGGCCTCTTCGAGGTCACCAAGGGCGCCGACCGCGTGTACTTCCTCTACTCCCGCGACCAGCTCTGGAAGATCGTCTGGGTGATGGAGGGCAAGACGCCCATCGAGGAGCTCCTCAAGCGCCTCGAGACGGCCTACGGCAAGGGCGTCGCGTCGAAGGCTGACGAGCGCGTGACGACCTGGGACTCCGCCGCCCTCCGCTTCGAGCTCATCGACCGGCGCGGCACCTTCCATGCGTACGTGCTGCGCTGGACCTCGAAGGACCAGGCCCCCAAGGTCGAGGCCTACCGCAAGGAGAAGGGCGCCGTGGTCGCCGCGCCCACGGGCGTGAACCTCGGCGAGGACGACGTGCTGAACAAGGCGCTCGGCGACTCCGAGAAGGTCGACGACGTGGCCGACGACATCCTGGGCGCGAAGCCCAAGCCCATCCCCGACGTCGCGGCCGAGGCCAAGGCGCAGAAGGAGGAGAAGGACAAGGCCAAGGGCATCATCAAGAAGAAGCCGAAGATCTTGAAGAAGGCCCCCGGCCCCGATCCGAAGAAGCTGTAGCCGCACGCACCCTCGCTCCCCCCGCATGAACCGCGCCGAAGCCCTGCAACTCTGCGATCGCTGGCTCCCGCTCTGGACGGGCAACCGCCCCGACGACCTCGTCCAAGCCTACGCCCCGACCGTGTTCTACCGTGACCCGGCCGTACCCCAGGGCCTCACGGGCCGCGACGCGTTGCAGGCCTACTTCCGACGCCTGCTGGCGAAGAACCCCGACTGGACCTGGACCGCCGACGAGGTATGGCCGCTCGAGGGCGGCTTCACGCTGCGCTGGAAGGCCGTCATCCCCGTGGGGGCGGCGTTGGTGCACGAGACGGGCCTGGACCTGGTGTTGGTGAAGGACGGCCTGGTCACGCGGAACGAGGTGTACTTCGATCGGGTGGGGTTGATGGCCGCGATGGCGCGCAAGTAGATCGGCGGGACGGTCAGCGCTCTCGGTCCATCCAGTAGTAGGGCTCGCGATGCAGGTGAGCTACGGCCACGACGACGAGCGCGCCTGGCTCCAGGCCATAGATCAGGCCGTAGGGAAAGCGGTTCAACTGCGCGCGACGGACGTCGTCGGTCAACAGCGCGCACGACTCCGGGAAGAGCCGGATGCGCCGTACGACCTTGTCCACCTCGTCGAGGAAGTCGAAGTCCAGCCCATCGGCTTGCTGCTGAAACCAATCGAACGCGTCGTCGAGCTCTTGTCGGGCCAGCGGAAGAAACCGAATGTTCATGAGCGCCGGTACTTGGCCATGACCTCTTCGTACGACACCGACGCGACTCGGCCCGCTTTGTAGGCCTTCCAGCGCCGTTCAGCCTCGTCGGCCCAGACCCTGTCGATCTCGGGATCGGGACGATCGAGTTGGGCGAGCAAGCGGTCGACGAGCGCGAGCTTGTCGCTGTCGGGTAACGTCTTGGCCTTGTCGGCCATCTCTTCGGCTGCGGTCTGCACGCAAGACCTCTGATTGGCTGGCACCTGCATGAGATGCTACCCGCCTCGACGCTGGCCCGTCAACTCGGCGCGCTTCCTCGCCGCGAGCGCGAGCGCGCCCCCGCACACCAGCAACAGGAATGCCGCTCTATTCGAAGCCGGACCGCCCGGCAGCGCGCACCCGCCTCCGCGCAGGTGATCGGGCTCGGGGGCCGTCGCGTCGGCGTCGGGGATGCTCGCAGTAGCGTCCGCCTCCGGCTCGGGCAGAGGGTCGTCAGGGACGCACCACGTGCCTTCGCAATCCTCGTTGACGGCGCAGTGCATCCCGGGGTTGCAGGACTCCGGGATGGTGAGGTTGCAGAACTGAATGCGCCACTCGCTGGCGCCCTCGCAGTAGCCGAGCAGGCAGTAGCGACAGCTTGGGCAATCGGCGTCGGCCTGGCAGGAGACCGCATCCGTCGGGATCACCGGGTTCGGCTCGCACCGCCGCTCACAGGCGTCCTCGTACGTCACACAGTGGTGGTACGAGCCGCACCCGCCGCCGTACTTGCACGTACCCCAGTACCGCTCGAAGCACCTTCCGCAGTTGCACGCCTGGCAGGGGCCGCAGTCGGCATCTTCGATGCACTCGTCTTCGCATCCGGGCGACTCACGGTAGGTCACGTCGATCGGGCTGACCACGTCGGCGGTGGCCTCGGCCCCGAGCGCGGGGATCGCCAGCAGGGCGAGCGCCAGGTACGCGAAGCCTTGCACTCGGCGGGCGATGGGGCGCATGGGCTTGGCTCCGGCAGGACATGGAGGAAGCATAGCGAGGTTCCGACGTGACCGCATGGGCGGAACGCGTCACTTCTCGTTCGAGCACAGGTCCCGCGGAACGCACGAATCCTCGACGCAGGCGCCGCTCAGGCATTGGGTCGCGGTCTGGCACGCCGCACCGTTCTTCAGCCCGGGCTGGCACGTGCCTTCGACGCACAGGGCCGGCGACTGGCAGCCGTCGGTTTCGGTGTACTGTCCCTGGCAGGGCTCGCCGACGTTGGGCAGCGGGACGCACGTGCGGTCGACGCCGACCGTGGCCGAGCAGCGGTATCCGGACGGGCACATGTCGGGGATGGCGTTGGAGCACGGCGCTCCGGCGGCCACGCGCTCGACGCACCAGGGCGCGGCTCCTTCGCGCAGGCCGCAGGACAGGCCGGGCTTGCAGGACACCTCCGAGGGGCTGCACGGCTCGCCGACGTCGGCCGTCGAGTTTTCGAGGTACGTGCGGCAAGCGCGAGCGCCGGCGTCGTCCTTGGCGCACAGGAGGAAAACCGAGCAGTAGGGGCCGTTCTCGTCGTCGCAGGCTTCTCCGGCGCCCGCCGACACGACCGGCTTGCAGCCGCCGTCGCCGCAGGTGAGGCCTGCGGCGCATAGGGTGCCGTACTCGCAGGGCTGGCCGACCGTCAGCTTGCGGGCGCACACACCGGGGCACGACGCCGCGATGCTGCAGTAGGTGTCGGGGCGGCCGGCGCACACCACGTGCGTGCTGCACGCGCCCCCCTCGGGCACCTGCCCAACGAGCACGTCGACGCAGCCCGGCGCGTCGAAGAGCGAGATCCAGTTCGCGAAGGTGCATGTGGGGTCGGTCAACGCGTCGAGGCACGCGCGCGTCTTGGACCCGTCGAAGACCAGGTCGCCGACGGCGATGGCGGCCTCGTACGTGGGAAGGCTGGCGGCGACCCAGGCGGCCGGGGCCGTCGGCGAGCACTGCGCGTGCGCTTGCGGCAGGAGGCAGCGCGTCCCCTCGGCGCACAGGGTCGCGACGACGGCTTGCAGGAAGGCCTCGGGCGTGGTCGGACCCATCAACTCGGCGAAGTCTTCACAACACATGCCCTCGGCCAGGACGTCGGCCGCGTCGGCCGGGGTCGACGGGTCGGCGCCGCAGGCCAAGAGCGACGCCACCAGGAGTGCGCCAACAAGGAAAAGGCGGACGTGCGGATATTTGATCATCGACGTGCTCTCCTGGGTGGTTACCCGAAGTAGAGTGAATTTCTTTTTTACTGTCAAGAAGCCGCTTACCGTCAGTATGGGGACCGCTACCGAACCACCTCGCGCCGGTGGCCTACCTTCACGAGGAGGACGCTGAGCTACAGCCCCCGCTCTCGCTTGACCTGGCTCCACGGCTTGCTGCCGGGTTCATCGAGGGCCGCGCGCGCCTCGGCAAGGTCGCGCTGGTCGTCTTCATCGTACCTCGGGAACGAGCCCCATGCTTCTTTCCGGTCCTCGGCCAAGGCGGCTTCCGAGAGGTCGACGGGCAAGTCGGCCCACAGACCACGGACGTTCTTGCGCGGTCGGCTGGTGAGCGGTTCTTTCTTGCTGCGGCTCATGCCACGTCCATTGACTCGGCCAGATAGCGTTCGATTCGTTCGCCCGCCGACAGGCTCGAGAACTGCTTCTCGCACACGTCACTGAAGCGGGCCACGACCTTGCGATTCACGTCCTCCTGGTTTTCGTAGATGGCCAGCGAGTGGAATGGCAGGCCCCATTTTTCGAACTGGAGAATGCCAATGGTCGCGTCTCGTACCTTGTCATCGTTGCTTAGTGCGAACACGAAGATCGGCTTGGCCATGCCGTTGATTCGGCAATCGACGACGTACTTTCGTTCGGGATCGCGCTTGGGGTCGTGCCAGTCGAAGGTTCGACGTCCTTCGAGGACGCGCGCGGAGAGAAACGACCTGAAGTCGTCGAGGAACGTCGACCGGACGCGTTCCTGACTCAGGTACGTGACGTCCGTGATCTTGAGAAGCGCCTGGACGAAGGAGAAGAGTGCGTCCCCGAGTTGCGATTCATCTGCGTCGATGAAGAGAACGCCGTCGGATTGCGATACCGAGAACGCTGAAAGCGCGTTTTCGATCAGCGTCGAACGAGTGCCGCGGCGCAGATTGCCTTCGTCGAGCCAGTACGTCAGGTGCATCATCGTATGGCCCTCATCTGAGAGCCGCCACATCTCGCCGCGCTTCAGAAGCACGATCGCGAGCGAATCCCCGTCGTCGAAGCAGAACGGCGTCAGAACGCGAAAGCGACCAATGCCCTCCTGGAAAAGCCTAACTTCCGCGGTAACTTTCTCGCGGAGCAGGCTCTGTACGTGCTCGACGTCCATGCTCTTTCCCCGTCCCTACAGAATCAGCCGAATTTGTCCACCCGCTGGAGCGGTCGTCTCTTCTTCGACGAAGCCGCACTCACGAAGCATGCACTCGAGGGCTTCATCGGAGGTCGCGTACCGATCGGTCGGTTCGGCGTACCCTTCTTCGTGCTTGCCCTCGGCTTGATAGCGCTGCGTCGCTGTGTGGACGTGGAAGTCATAGAACCTGGTTCCTTCCAGCTTGTTGGCGTGCTCGTGGCTTTTCCCGTTGTATCGTCGCAGGTTGACCGTCCGGTTGGTGTTCGGCAACTCATGCGAGAGGATCACAGAGAAATCGAGCGGGTTCGTCGTCGACTGACGGATCCGCAGGTAGAACGTCGATCCGCCATCGCCAGTCACATGTAGATCCGCTTCTGTATGTCCCTGCTTCGTTCGTGGACGGAGGCTCTTCCGAAAGCCCGCCTTCAGCCGCTTGGGCTCTTGGAGAAGGGCGGCAATCTGCACGTCGGTCAGGAGAATCGCCATGTTGGCCTCTTTGGCCGTAGTCTATCTGCCAAGCTTCGGCCTGTCCAATCTCCAGAGCGGGCGTCCGCCTCACTCGTAATAGAACCCGTCGAACCGCCCGAACGTGACCGCCCCGAAGGTCTGCACGATCACGGCGACGATCACGAGCGCCCAGAACAGGCGATCGAAGGGGCGCTTGTCGAGCGCCAGCAGTACGAGCAGGTAGGGCGTCACGTCGAGGCTGAAGCGGAAGGTGAACTGGCTCCAGCCGGTGTTCTGGTACAAGAGGATGGGTACCGCGGCGGCCACCGTGGCGGCCAGCAGGCTGAGGGTCAGCCCATCGCGGCGTTTCATGCGGAAGAGCAGCCACAGGAACGGCGTGGACCACAGGAGCCCGATGCCGTGGCGCGAGACCTTCAGGAAGGGGGCCTCCAGCGAGAAGCGCGGGAAGTTCGTGAAGGCCGCGGCCAGGTTGCGATTGAGGAACTCGAAGCTCAGGAGCCCGGCGTCGCGGATGGCGGGGCGCATGCCGTCCTGAATGTAGGTGTGGCCGAACTCCATGGGGCTGCCGAAGCGCACCTGGTTGTAGACCAGCCCCAGCGCGAAGAGCGGCAGGAACGTGGCCGCGAAGAGGAGGCCGCGCTTGAACGTCTCGCGCGTGCCGTGCCCCCACCAGCGCCCTTCGGGGAAGAGCAATTGCAGGGCGAAGAACACGCCGCCGCCGAAGAGCAGCGGGGTGCGCGTGAGGAAGCCGCAGGCCAGCAGCAGGCCCGCGAGCGCCGGGTGGCGCGTCTCGAGGGCGGCCAGCAGGAAGAGCGTGTGCACCGTGACGCCCATCACGAGGCCGGTGAACCACACCTCGCCGCGGATGGACGAGAAGAAGTGCGAGGTGCCGAAGGCGAAGAGCAGAGCGAACACGAGGTTCTCGCGCTGGGTACGGGAGGACAGGCCGCGCGTGCGCAGCACCTCGAGCAGCAGGAAGAGCAGCAGCACGTTGCCTGCGGCGAACAGCACCGTGAGGATCACGTCGTTGGTCCAGTAGCCGAACAGGGCCGTGAAGGGCAGGAAGACCACGGCCGGGAAGGGCGGGAACGAGACGTGGAAGACCTTGTCGTCGCAGGGCTTCGACGGCCGGCCGCCGCAGCCCTTCTTGATGTCCTGCTCCTTGTCGACGATGAGCTCGGTGCCGTCGAGGGTGCGGAAGTACTTCTCCTTGCCGCCGCTCTGGTCGCCCCAGGGCCACACGCCCTTGACGACCTCGCCGCCGGTCAGGGTGAGCACGTGGTAGCTGGCCCAGTCGTTCCAGCCGCCGCCGGAGGTCACGCGGCGGATGGCCGCGCGGTAGCCGGGCGGGTCGTCGGGCTTGGAGGCCGCGGCGCTCTGCTCGGGAGTGTCCGTGTCGAGGCGGCCGTGCAGGAAGCTCTGGCCGAGGTCGACGAAGTGGAACTGCGCCGTGGGGTGCAGCAGACGCTCCCAGGCGAACAGCGAGTAGACCAGCAGCGGCAGCAGGAAGGCGAGCAGGACGACGCGCTTGCGGCTCATGGCGGTCAGTTCCCTCCGAGCACGAGCAGGCCGCGGTAGCTGCCGGTCTTGTCGCCGTGCCAGGCGGCGTTCACGAGGTTCAGGTCCTTGTCGAAGAGCGCGAGGGGCGTGTCGTTGGTGGCCGCGACTTCACCGACCGTCAGGAAGCCCTCGCCGAAGGCGACCAGGCCGTAGCTGGGGTAGAACTCGGCGATGGGCTGGCTCTTCTTGACCATCTGGCCGCCGAGCTTCAGGAGCGCCAGGTAGCCCTTGTTGGTCGGGTAGCCCACCTCGCCCGCGACGGCGACGCGCGTGCCGTCGGCGTTGAGCGCCATGCGGTTCACCTCGAGCTTCAGCTCGTTGGCGTTGTCGCCCCAGTCGCCGATGTACTTGCCCGCCTTGTCGAACAGGAAGAATCCCCAGTCGAGCGTGGTGTCCTGGATGGCCAGGATGGTGTCGTCGGGCAGCTGCAGCAGGTCCTTCGGGTTCAGATCGCCCGTGCTGTAGTCATTGACCCAGATGGTTTTCTTGTAGGTCCCGTCGACCAGGTAGTCGAGGATCTGGCCGCGCACGCCGCCCACCCAGACGTGGCCGTCGGGCCGGTGGTGCATCAGGGCGTAGGCGCCGTACACGCTGTAGAGGTAGGTGCCGTCGGCGTTCTCGGTCTGGAAGGCCGAGACGTGCGTGCCCTCGAGATCGAAGACCTCGACGCCGCCCTTGAAGCGGTTGCCGACGCCGATACGGTCCGGGGCCACCTGGATGAGCTCCCAGGGGTCTTCGAGGAAGGTGCTGCCGATGCCTTGCTGAAAGAAGGCGCCGTTGCTGCGGAAGACCTGCACCACGTCGGCCGAGGTCTCGGCCACCCACACGTTGCCGAGCACCTTCAGCTTGGCCGTGCGCTGCTCGAAGCACGACGCGTTGGAGACGGTCAGCGTGAAGGTCACCTCGGTGGTCGCGAAGTCGAGCGGCACGTCGTCGACGTGAAACGCGCCTTGGGCGGGCCCGGTCTTCGTAAAGAACGGCTGCGCGGACGCCGGGCTCACGTCGAGGGTGACCGTGGGCGTTCCCGCCGCGTGATACTGCCCGCCAACGAGGGCCTCTTCGTCGAACACGACGTAGCGTTTGCCGTCGACCACGCCGAACGAGTCGATGCCCAGGCCGGGGCAGGCGGGCGTAACCTCTTCGGGGGGCACGTCGGCGGGGTGCGTGTCGGGCGTGTCGGGCGTGTCGTTGGGGGGGACGTCGGCTGGAGGCGTGTCGGGCGTGACCGTGTCGCCGGGGGTCGTGTCGGGCTGAGGCGTCGTGTCGTCGCCGGGTCCGGGAACGTCGGGCTCCACCGAATCGGCGCCGACGTCGGTGGTCGTATCCGAGCCACCGTGGGTGTCTTCGAAGCGGTCCTTCTTCTCGACCACCAGGCAGCCGGCCAGCAGGGCGGCCGCCGCGACCAGGATGAACCAACGCATGGGGTTGCCTCCTCGTGCTTCTGACTAGAACGTACCGCCGATGGTCAGGCCGACCAGCGGCGTTCGTACCGGCGCCCGCGCGCCCTTCGCCGCCGGCTCGTCGCCGGTCCATACCAGCGGGGCGGTCAATCCGGCCACGGCCGCCAGGCCCCAGGTGACGAAGGCGCCGATCTGCAGGCGCTGCCCCTCGCCCGACAGGTCGTCGAAGCGGCTGTCGTAGTCGGGGCGCGTGGGGTCGAGCCCGTCGGCGGTCTGGACGCGATCGTAGGCCACGCCGTACAGCACGGCGCCCGTGACGGCCAGGGCGGCCGACGTGCCGAGCGCCACCCAGCCCCAGTTGAAGCTGCCGTCGTCGCTGGTGGGGGCGACCGGGGCCTGCGTGGCGGGTGTGGCCGGGCGGCGCTCGGAGAGCGCGCGCACCGAGATGGCGTGGCCTTCCTTCACCTCGACCGTGCGCCGCCACGGCAGCCAGGCCTCGCCGGCATCGACCGTCAGCTCGTGCGGGCTGCCCGCGGGCACGGCCACGTCGACCGGGGCGTCGCCGACGCGCACCCCGTCGAGCAGCACCGTGGCGGGCAGCACCTCGGAGACCACGCGCACGGTGCCGTTGCCCAGGGCGCGGGCCAGCGCGAAGCGCACGTCGGTCGACGCGCCGGCGGTGGCCTCGACGGACCGTCGAGCGACCTCGAACCCCTTCCGGGCGGCCGTGAGCTCGTGGCGGCCGGGTGTCAGGCAGAGCGTGGTGTCGGCGGGGACCGGGAACACGACGCCGTCGACCGAGACGAGGGCGCCCTTCGGCTCGCTGGCTACGCGCACCAGGCCGCGGCCCACGTCGGGGCAGAGCCCGGCCAGCACGCCCGCGGCGGCCTCGCGCTCGGCGGCTCCCGGGGCGACCCGCAGGTACTCGTCGTAGGTCTCGAAGGCCTCGCGCGTGCGCTCGAGGCGCTCGAGGGTCTTGGCCGCGTTGAACAGGAACGCGGGGCGGGCGTCGGCGGCGTAGGCGGCGCGGAACTCGGCCAGCGCGCCCTCGAGGTCGCCCTTGCCGTACAGCACCTTGCCGCGGCGGTCGTGCTCCTCGCCGTCGCCCCTCTCGACAGGGCTCGAGGCGGGGGGCGCGGCGGGGGCGGGGGCGGCCAGGCCGACCAGGAACAGGATCGCGACGAACACGTGGTGCAGGCTCACTTCAGTCCGTCCTCCAGGGCTTTGCGAATGGCCGCCTCGTCGGTGGGCTCGAGTACGACCTTGAGGCGCGACGAGCCGCCCGCTTCGAGGACGAGCTCGTGCTCGCGATACCCGGCCTTGCGCACGAGGATGCGGGCCCCGACGCGGGCCGTGAGCGCTGTCGGCGTGTTCCCGCGCAGGTCGCCGTCGACCAGCACGGCGGCGCCGCCGGGCGCGGAGTCGAGGATCACGGAGCGCAGCCGCGTGCCGGAGCTCGCGGCGACGGAAGTCGGAGCGTGGCCGGAGGCTGCTGGCGCGGCGGAGGCTTTCGACGATCCCTTCGAGGGCGCTGGAGTCGGTGCGGTCGGTTGGGGGCTCGGCTTCACGGCCGGCTGGGTGCTCGGCTTCACCGTGACCGGAGCGGGCGAGGCGTTCGCTGCTGGAGTGACCACGACCGGCAACGGCGTCGAGGCCGGCGCCGGCGTCGAGGGGGCCGCGACCGTCGGAGCGGGTGCTGGCGGGGTTGGAGCGACGGCCGCTGCGGGCTGGACCGCGGCGGCGGCCGGGGCGAGGTCGGCGGGCGGCGGCGGCTGGTCGGGGCTCGAGAAGTGCCACGCGGCCAGCAGCGCGGCCAGGACCAGCGCGCCGAGCCCGACCGCCCACGGCCAGCGCGACGGGCGCACCGCGCGCAGCAGGTCGTCCGTGCCGTCGCGGGGGGCGTCGACCTGGGCCGTCCGGGGGTGAGGGCCGGCTTGCGGGGTCGCAGGCGTGGGCGTGGCCACGGTGGGGTGGTCGTCGCTGGGGTGGGGCAGGGGCGCGCCCGAGGCGTGCTCGACGGTCGCGGCGCGGTGGCCGGCGGCCCGCGCCTCGTCGAGGGCGCCGAGCTCGGCGAGCAGCGCCTCGGCGTCGCCGGGGCGCCGGGACGGGTCCTTGGCCAGGCAGCGCTCGATCAGGGCCTCCATGGGCACCGACAACGGCCGGTCGCCCATGCGCTCACGGAGCGGCGGCGGGGGCTCCTGGATGTGCCGGATGAGCACCTGCATGGGGCTGTCGGCGGCGAAGGGGGTGACCCCGCAGAGCGCCTGGTAGAGCAGCACGCCTACGCTGTAGACGTCGGAGGCGGGCGTGGCGCCCTTGCCCGAGGCGTGCTCGGGGCTCATGTACTCGGGCGTGCCGCACACCATGCCGGTGCGCGTGAGCGCGGTCTCGTCGGTGTTGGCCATGCTCTTCGCGATGCCGAAGTCGAGCACCTTCACGAACTCGCGCGGCGTGCCGGGGTTCATGAGGAAGATGTTCTCGGGCTTCACGTCGCGGTGTACGAGCCCCTGCGCGTGCGCCTCGGCCAGCGACTCGCACAGCTGCATGGCGATGGTCTGAGCCCGCTGCTCGGTCAACGCGCCGTCCTTCTTCAGGATCGCGCCGAGCGTCTCCCCGACCAGGCGCTCCATGGCCAGGTACAGCATGCCGTCGTCGGTCTGTCCGAAGTCGATGACCGAGACGGTGTGCGGATTCGTCAGGCGGCTCGACGATTTGGCTTCGCGCAGGAAACGCTTCTTTACTTCGACGGTCTTCGAGACCTCGGGCTTCAGGACCTTGAGCGCGACCTCGCGCTCCATGGGGTGTTGCGTGGCCAGGTACACCGCCCCCATGCCGCCCTTGCCGAGCAGCGCCGTGACGGTGAAGCGCCCGTCGATGTCGCGCCCCACCAGCGAGTCGGACTCCTCGTCACAGAGCAATCGCGACCCGTCGTAGGGACAGAACGCGATGTCGTGGGCGAAGGCGCGCTCGCAGCGCGGACAAACCTTCTCAGCCTCAGCCACGGATGCCACCGGATCCAGGGACGAAAACAACGCGCACGCTAGCAGAGAACCGAGGCAGATTCAAGGTTTGCGAGAGAGATTGGGGGCCTCGGCCGCGGGGCCGCTTGACCCGTGGGCCGCTGTGGCCTACGGTTCCTGCGACGTTCGCCGGAGTGCCCCGTGACCGCGCCCCTCGATCCGCTTGGCCGCCGTTTGACCCACCTTCGCTTGTCGGTGACCCAGCGGTGCGATCTGGCGTGCGTCTACTGCCACCGCGAGGGCTCGTCCGAGACGGGCCCCGAGATGAGCCTGGCGACGCTGACCGAGATCGTGACCCGCCTGGCGGCGTGCGGGCTCTCGAAGGTGAAGATCACCGGGGGGGAGCCCCTGGTGCGCGCCGACATCATCGACGTGGTGGCCGTCCTCCGCGACGCAGGGTACTCCGACGTGAGCCTGACGACCAACGGCACGCGCCTCGCCCGGCTGGCCGGTCCGCTCCGTGCCGCCGGCTTGCGGCGCGTCAACATCGGCTGCGACTCCCTCTCGTCGAGCGTGACGCCCAAGACCCTGGCGCGCGTGCTGCCGGGCCTCGAGGCGGCGGTCGCGGCGGGGCTGACGCCCGTGAAGCTGAACATGGTCGTGCTCCGCGACGTGAACGAGCACGAGATCGACGATCTCCTGGCACTGGCAGGGCGCTACGGCGCCATCCTCCAGCTCATCGAGCTGATCGCCACCTCGGACGACGACGCGTTCTTCCGCCAGCACCACGTGCCCCTCGCGCCGCTGCGCGATCACCTGGCCGTCCGCGCCACGGCGCACCGCGTGCGAGAGCTGCAAGGGCGCGAGCAGTTCGACGTCGAGGGCACCACCGTCGAGATCGTGAGCCCCTTCCACCGCTCGTTCTGCGGCAACTGCACCAAGCTGCGCGTCACCGCCGACGGTTGCCTCATGCCCTGCCTGGTGGCCGGCGTGAAGGTCCCCTGGCGCGGCCCCGAGAGCCTGGTCGAGGCCCTGGCGGCGCGCCGCCTGCCAGGGCGCGTGCACGGCTGCGACTGATCCGACGCGTCGCGACCCCTCTGGATTCCCTTCGGGAGATGCGCCAGCCGCCGGGGCAGGTGGGGGGGTAGCCTCGGTCCCACCCCGGGCGGCTTGCGGCGCAGGTCAGGGAGCTATCGCCCCCATTGAAGCTGGCGCTTCGAGAAGTGCTCGTCGTCCAGGCCCTGGTCGACCTTGAACGTCTTCAGGTTCATCTCGGTGGCGTGACCCGTGCGCGGATCGCGGGTGATCACCGTGCGGTAGCGGCGCACGCCGCCGGGCCAGGTGGTCAGGTCGCGCCCCTCGAACTCCTTCACCTTCCGGCCGTCGTCGTCGAAGTAGTCGACCGAGCGCTGGAAGTAGCCATTTTTCGTAACGGTGACCACGATGCTCGCGTAGCTGACGTTCCGACCGGCTTTGGGCGTGCCGCGCAGCACCCACGCGTCGGCCTCTTCGCCGAGCAGCGTGACGTCGAAGTCGTCGGCGAAGCGCAGGCGCGTCATGTCTTCGTTCGAGAAGTCGGAGCCCGCGAAGGACTGGCTCATGTTGTGCTGCGCCACGCGGCGGACCTTCTTGAACCCGGGCATGTAGACGTACACGCGATCACCGTCGATCAGCGTGGCCAGGCCCTTGTTCTCGCCCGACGTGAAGCGCACCAGGCGCTTGCGATCCTTCTGCCACACCATCATGCCGTAGCTCTTGCGCTCGCCGGTCTCGGCGACGATCACGAGATCGACCTGCATCTCCTGGTCTTCGTACCCCGACGTGGCCTCGTCCATCTGCTTCAGGATCTCGGTGGCGTCGGGGCTCGCCCACGCGAGGGAGGGCAGCAGGCACAGGGCGGCGAACAGGGCGAGGCGCATCCGGGCTCCTTCTCGTGGGCAGACCTCTGCCTGCCAACGAGAACTGCAACCGACGTGCCAGCAGGGCAAGCGTGACGGGAATGGTGGAATATCAAGCGGTTGCAAGACCGCTCGGGGCGCCAAGTGGCCGGTGAGGCATCGGCGGACGCGTGCGAACCCGCACGCGCGGGGTGGGCGCGTGCGAAAGCGCTCGGACGTTAGGAGGGATCCTTCTCGCGGCCCGACATGCCGTACTTCTCGAGGCGGCGCAACAGTTGGAAGCGGCTCAGCCCCAGGCGGCGCGCGGCCTCGGTCTTCACGCCGCCGGAGAGCTCGAGGGCCTTCAGGATCATCGTGCGCTCCAGCTGTTCGAGGGTGTCGACGCCGGGCACGAACGCGGCGGGGATGGCCGAGGGGGCGGGGATCGGGCGTGCCTGGGCCGACAGCAGGCGGTCGGGCAGGTGCGCGGGCGTGAGCGGGGCACCTTCGCTCAGGACGACCGCGCGCTCGAGCACGTTCTTCAGCTCGCGCACGTTGCCCGGGTAGTCGTAGCCCGAGAGCAACGCCTCGACCGCAGACGAGAGCGGCGCCGGCGGCGAGCCGAGCTGCCGCGCGAAGTGTGCCAGGAAGTGCTCGGCCAGCAGCAGCACGTCGTCGCCCCGCTCGCGCAGCGGCGGCACGTGGATGGGGAACGCCGACAGGCGCTGGTACAGGTCGAAGCGGAACGTGCCCGCCGACACGAGCTCGCCCAGGTCGCGGTTGGTGGCGGCCACGATGCGCGCGTGGATGGGGTGCTGCACCGCGGAGCCCACGCGCTGGTACGTGCGCGACTCGAGCGCGCGCAGCAGCTTGCCTTGCAGCGGCAGGTCCATGTCGCCGATCTCGTCCAGGAACAACGTGCCCGCGGCCGCGTCGTGGAAGGCGCCGTGGCGCAGGCGGTCGGCGCCCGTGAACGCGCCCTTTTCGTGGCCGAACAGCAGGCTCTCGGCCAGCGTCGAGGGGAGCGCCACGCAGTCGACCGGCACGAAGGGGGCGTCGGCGCGCCCGTCGGCGGTGAAGGCGTGCAGCGTGCGAGCCGCCACCTCCTTGCCCACGCCGGTCTCGCCCGTGAGCAGCACCGTCGTGTTCAGGCGGGCCACCTTGCGCAGCTGCTCGACGACGCGGCGGATGGCCGGAGACTCGCCGAGCAGGCCCACGGTGGGCGACGGCGGGGGGGCACCGGGGGCCTCGCGGAGCCGCGCGCGGCGGCGCAGCTCGTCGACGCGCGTGGCCAGCCCCGCGACCGCGGTCTCCTTGACCACGTAGTCCTCGGCCCCCAGCCGGATGGCGCGTACGGCGTTCGCGATCGTCTCGTAGGCCGTCATGACCACGATGGGCACGTGCGGTTGGGCGGTCGCCAGCTGCGGGATGATCTCGATGCCGTCGCCGTCGGGCAGCTTGTGGTCGAGCAGCACCGCGCCGTAGCGCTCCCCGGAGGCCAAGGCCAGGCCGGCGGCCAGGGAGCCCGCCACGTCGTTCGGCAGGCCGCGGCGCGTGAGCTCACGGGAGATGGCGCGCGCATACAGGGCCTGGTCCTCGATGATCAGCACGCGGAAGGCGCGCGCGGCGGTTTCGTCCATTCCTCTACAGGCTCCTGGCGGCGGGGAGGGTCACGGTCACGCGCGCCCCGCGGCGCTCGCGCGGTCGGAGCACGATCGCGCCCCCGTGGGCGTCGACGATGCGGCGCGCGACGGCCAGGCCGAGGCCGGTGCCGTGGGGCTTGGTCGTGTAGAAGGGCTCGAAGCAGCGCTCGGCGGCCGGGCCGGGGCCTGGGCCGTCGTCGTCGACGATCACGCGCACGACGTCGTCCCCCTCGCTGGGCGCGGGGGAAGGGGCGCGCTCGACGCGGCACGTGACCACGCCGCCGGGAGGGCTGGCCTCGAGGGCGTTGGCCAGCACGTTCACGAGCACCTGGCGCAGCCCCTCGCGATCGCCCAGCACGCGCACGTCGGGGTCGCACGCCAGCTCGACGCGGGCCTCGCGGGCGCGTCCGGCACCGACCAGCGCGGCCGCGGCGCGGGCGAGCTCGCCGAGGTCGACCGGTGCCACGGCGGCGTTGGAGCGCACCGACAGCGACATGTAGTCGCGCAGCGTGCGGTCGAGGCGCGAGACCTCGGCCGACAGCTCGCGCAGGGTCGTCGCCGCCTGCTCGCGGTCGTCGAGCTCGTCGGGCAACGAGGCCAGCGTGGCCCCGATCGCCAGCAAGGGGTTGCGCAGCTCGTGGGCCAACTGGGCGGCCAGCTCGCCCATGGTGGCCAGGCGCTCCTGGCGCATCAGGTGGGCCAGCTCGGCGTCGGGCCCACCGTCGTCGGTGCCGGGGCGCAGCGTGCGCAACAGCACCAGCGTGCCCACCACCTCGTGGCGGCCGTCGGCCAGCACCAGCGCCTTGACCGCCGCGCGCAGCGGGTGGCCGTCGCGATGACGCAGCGAGAACACCTCCTCGTGTACGCCGTTCGCGAGCAGCAGGAAGCGCGGGTCGAGCACGGCGCGGATGTCGGCCGGCTCGTCGAACAGGTCGGCCACCTCGCGGCCCACCAGCTCGTGGGGCTGGAAGCCGAGCAGGCTGCGCGTGGCCTCGTTGCAGCCGGTGATGCGCAGGTCGGGGCTCACGGTGACGGTGGGCGACACCTCGGACAGGGCCAGGCGCAGTAGCTGGTGTGTGACCGACGAGCCGCCGTCGGCGCCCGGCGTGGGGCTGGCCGCGATGGTGGAGCCGAGCGCGCGCACGTCGTTCTGGAGGATCTCGCCGAGGCGGTGGGCGTAGCGCAGCATGATCTCGCGCTGCTGTACGCTGAACGGGTCGGGCGAGGCCTTCTCGAACAACACGATGCCGTAGGTGGCGTCGCCGCGCGCGACGGGGATCAGGATGTAGCGTCGCGGGCCGATCCAGGCGCTGACCTGATCGATCACCTCGGAGGGGAAGGCGTGCCCCACGACCTCGCTGAGCGAGGACGTCTCGAGCACCTCGCGGCGCGCCCACGACTCGAGCACGATCGAGCCCTCGAGCCCCTCGACGGGGAAGACGGTGCCGACGAACGAGGCGCCCAGCATCTCCTCGACCGCCTTCAGCATGGGGGCCTGGTCCGTGATGGCGCCCACGCGCACGCACGCGTCGCGGCGCTCGGGGTTCACCACGATCAGGTTGGCCGAGTTGCAGCCCAGCAGCAACGCCGCGCCGCGCAGCAACGACTCGAGCATGGCGTCGAGTCCGAGCGCGCCGGCGGGATCGAACGAGGCGCGGCCTGGGCCGGGATCGGGCCGCATCACGGGCTCCTCCAGGGCGAAGTGCGCGCGAACGCTAGCAGACATCCCCGAGCGGCGCAAGGCGGGGTCAGGGCGTCGGGAACTGCAGCGCGCACACGGCCGGTCTGTGGTCGAAGTACGCCGCTTCGAAGGGGGCGGGGTGCCCCTCGTCGACGCCGGCGTGCCAGCAGGAGCCGGTCAGCGCGTCGCTCACCACGTGGTCGATGTTGAACGCAGCGTAGGTGGGGGTCGCGTCGGGCCCGGACTCGCTCACGAAGTGGAAGCCCTTGCCGTCGCCCACGAAGTCGAGCAGCCGCCTTCCGCTGGGGTCGCCCGTCAGGCGCCAGGGGTCGGTGTTGAAGTCCCCCATCACCAGGTTGACCTCGCCGCTGGCCGCGGGCGCGCCGTCGCCCAGATCGACGAAGATCTGCTCGAACTGCGCCACGCGACACCCTTGCTCCTCGAGCCCGAAGCCCGACGAACCGTGCACGTTCACGAGCGTGAGCGTGCCGCCGCCGACCCGGTCGATCACGCCGCGCCCGATGCGTGCGCCCTTGCCGCACCCGGTGACCGTCGACCCGAGCATCCCCTCGAGGCA
>Ga0172370_10002129_pt1 | contig 29018 bp, 19 predicted proteins | sample LakKiv5m_FD_114538 | JGI IMG/M metagenome (GOLD analysis project Ga0172370, IMG submission 114538) | Freshwater microbial communities from Kabuno Bay, South-Kivu, Congo - kab_022012_11.5m | ecosystem: Environmental > Aquatic > Freshwater > Lake | place: Democratic Republic of the Congo...
GCGTGCACCCCGCCGACCACCGTAACGCAATCCGGATCGATCGCCTTGACGATGCGCGCGTAGTCCTTCACCACGTGAACGTGCGTGATGTAGGAGGTGAAGCCGACGATGCGCGGGCGAAGCTCCCGCACGAAATGCGCCAGCGGCTTGCGCTCGAGCAGCATATCCACGATGGTCACCCGATGTCCGGCCGCCTCCAGCGCAGAGCACAGGTATTCCAACTCGAGCGGCTCGCAGATCATGAAGCTCTGCAGGCCGATCGATTCCTTATGCGGTTTGGGTCGAACGAGCAGGATGTTCATGCGTTCCTTCCAGTTCATGTTCAGCGGTGCTCGATTTGAAGACGTGAAAGACATGGCGAATCGGATGATAGCCGATGTGGGGCAGAATGCGCCGCAGCGCCCAATTAACCAGTGGATGGCTGTGCCGCATGTACGCGTATAGAAATTCATACTCGCCGCCGAGTTTGAGCTTGGTATCGTCGGCGGTCTGCCCCAGGTCGATGCTGGCGAATCCGCCGCGGATGCCGTAGTCTACCATCTTCAGCAGCAGGTTGTGGTAGATATCATACGTTTCATTGAGCGCATAATCGATGCCCACGAAGCCGAAAACCAGCTCCGCGCCGTTGTCGATGAGCTGGACGAAGCCGGCCGGCTCCCTGTTCAGCTCGTAGACAAGGATGGCGGCGTTGCAGCCGCGGAAGTAGTCGAGCGAGAGCTTCTCCACCTGAATGCGGGACTTGTTGAACACCTGCTCATACAGCGCATAATGATGGGGGGTGAAGTCGGCGGGCGCGATCCGCCGGAAGTCCAGCGGGACGGCCTTGCGCATGGCGATGCGGTAGCGCCGGCGGTAATTGCCGCGCAGGTCGGCCAGGTAGGCATCGAAACTCGGCCAGCGGAGCCGCAGGCGGACGCGCGGGCAGGTGAGCGCGCGGGCAAACCCGGGCAGGCGGTCATCCTCCGGCAGATTCAGCACCAGCACGAAACCATGCAGCCCGGCGAGGAACCGCCCCACCGCATCCCGCGTCGCTTCGCCGCGGGCCATGCCCGGCGTAGAGGCGGAGAGCGGCACGTAGACGATCGTCACCGGAACGCGGCACGAGATCGGGGTGAACATACCGAGGTCGAGCCGCGGCTGCTCCAGCGTCATCACGATGGAGTCGAGTCGCCCACCGGCATCGCGAAAGCCGTAATACTGCTGCCGGCAGGGATTCGCCGACTCCATGAAGCGCAGGAAGCCGCGCCGCAGGGCGAAGTTTTCGCCGCACAACGCATCCCACTCACGCGGCAGGTAAGCCGCGCCGGCGTAGTGTTCCACGGCATCAGGCTGTGAACTCGTAGACCGCATAATGGCGAAACTCCCGATCGGTAACCTGCCGGTTGAACAGCGTGGACGGCAGGTTGTCGTCCCAGACGAAATTTGTCTCGCCCCGGCTGTAGCGGGGATACGCGTAGCGATGCACTTCGGCGACCAGCCCGGCGGCCAGGCCCAGCCGCTGGTATTCCGGGATCACACCGACGGCATTGAGCTTCATCATGCTGATCCGCTTCCCATAGCACAGGTACCGGAGCCCGATCTCCCATAGCGGCAGCGGGCGCCCGCCGGGCAGGATTTCATGCAGGTCCGGATGCCAGAACACAAATCCCACCGGCTTTCCGTCCTTCAGCGCGAAAATCAGGTGCTCCGGCCTGAGAAACGGGCGCATATCCGCGAGCAGCTCATATAGACAGACACGGTCACGGTCGAAATACATACGGGTATGCCGCAGACATTCATTGCATAATTCGCCGAACAGCAGCATCTCCTCGCGGAACCGGCGCAGGTTCATGGCGCGGAAGGTGAATTGCCGGCGCAGCCGCTCCAGCACGCGCGGATCGATACGGACGTTGGCGACGTCGAATTCGTAGGTAGTCAACGTGTGCCTGTCCGTGGCCTGGCGTTCGAAATAAGCGGGGTAATACGCCGGATTATACAGGCTGTCGAAGGAGATCGGCGCGTCGAAGTGGTCCCGCAAGATGCCGACGCCGTAACTCAGGTGCCCGTTCAAGCCCACCACTACCGTGGCAAATTTCCGTCGCCGAGCTTCGGTGCGCGCTTCCTCCAGCAGCAGGTCGACCGCGTCCTGCTGTTCCGGCAGCGCCTCGAAAAAGCCGACCTGCGCCACCGGCAGCGCCGGCGCAATGATGAGCATGCACTGGGCCAGCGTTTTCCCCTCGCTCCTCACCGCCAACGGTCGGATGGCTACGCTCTTCGTAAAGGTATCCGAGCATTCCAGGAAGGTGCGAACAATGCCGATCAGCGTATCCTTGTAGTAGTGATTACCACGGTATACGTCGTGGATAAAGGCGATGAACCGCCGTCGTTCGCGCGGAGCATGGCATTCTACGATCTGCATTATGACGCTATTATACTCCCTGCATGCTATGGAAGGTGCTGAAAGGTTAAGGCAGAATGAACAGGCGCTGGCCGGAGTGCGTCAGCGAGGCAGGATGCGAGGAATGAAGCGAAAGATTTTGAGCCTACTAAATCAATCTCCAGTATGTGTAAAAATACGGCGGCATCGACTGGGTGAAATGGGCCCAGGAGCCCGTTTCGGGCTTTTCGTCGTCACGCATCCATTCTTACAGGTGCAGAAAGAGGAAGCCGTTCTTTGCCAGCACGTTAAACACCGTGCTCAAGGTGTGGCGGAATTCATGCGGCCGCTCGACGACGATGACGGACTCATCAGGCTGTTCGAGCTCCCAGGCGGGGTAGTAGTGGCTGATGTCTTCGCCATCCGTGTAAAGGCCGCGCAAGGGATACCCGTTGCCATCCCAGCCATTGTCGATCGCCAGGATAAACGGATTCGCAATGGAGACGTGGTAGATGCCGCCGGGTTTGAGGACGCGGGCCACTTCGCTGAACACGGGTTCCACCGTCGGGCTGTAATTCACCGAGTAAGGCTGCCAGACCACGTCGAACAGGTTATCGGGAAAAACGGACAGGTCGCGCATGTCTCCCTGCATGGTTTCCACCGTCAATCCGTGGTGGGCGGCGGCCTCGATATCTCGAGATAACTGCACGTCGGAAAGATCGAACACCGTAACATTGGCCCCGAGCAAGCCGAACGCCACGGAATCCTGTCCGCCGCTGCCGGCCAGGCAAAGCACTTTTTTGCCGGCGACCTCCGTGAGTATGTTATCGCGATACACGAATTCGGCGGCCTGTTCCCGGGTGAAGTCAAGGAACGGTTGTGAATACATGATATTGGCGCCGGCCATGGCATTCCAGCGCTCGCGATTGGTCTGAATGATTGTATCCATTGTCGTTTCTTCTGCTTACTGCCGCATCATCTGCGCGGCTGCGATGATGCGGCGTTGATAAAAGACTTCATACGGACGGCTGTTGAAAAGCATTCCGCATCCTTCAGCGCAGATCCCCGCAGATCCCCGGTTTTTTCGCCCACTGGTGATAGACGAGGAGACAACCGCGCCCCCACGGATTGTATCGGTATCGATTTTATGAGGTGGCAGGACTATCTGCTTGGCAGGCTCGCGGCAAGATATCACGGCCATCCGGAATAAACGGTGGTCATGCCATGGGCCTGGAAGTAGAGACCGACGATCTCGAAAATGATGATCGAGGCGATGCATGCCAGGAACATGCCGACGCTGAACGGCACCAGACCGCGCCGGATGGAATGAGCGCCGCCGATGCGCAGGGTGACGAAGCGGATTATCCACGCCAGCAGGCAGGTGAACCAGAAAACGTAGCCGAAGTGCGACCCGGCTACCACATAACCGAGCGGGTGCAGCGGGAACCACATGAAGGTCTGGCGCAGGAAGGCGAAGAACAGGGTGAGGACGAAGCCGATGCCGATGCCTTTGGCATTGATATTGTGCACGAAATCCAGCGGCGCGATTTTCGGCTCGACGGACTTGCCCGCGAGAAACGCGCTGTCCATCGCCGCCTCATCGACGCTGTAGGTATTGACGAAGTACCAGCCTTGCGTATACGGCCACGAATAGCTGAAGTTGTCCGCTCCTCTCCCGTATGCCCAGCTCATGAAGGTGAAGCCGCCGATGAATAATCCACCGAACAGCCCCAACAGCAGCCCCCAGCCCACGTCGCGCGGCCGCACCTTGAAACGGCGCCCCAGCTCCATCATCTCCACCTGCGCGGGCGCCACGAAGTAAAAGCATGCTACGCCGATGAAGCCGCTGACGATGGCAGCCACCAGCATGCCGGTAGTGCCGAAGGTGACGAAGCCGCCCAGCGCGCCGACGAATATCATGCTGTAATACGGGGTCCAGTAGCCAAAGGGCAGGCCCACCTCCGCGCGCAGCTTGCTCGCCGTCAACCCGCAGATCAGCAGCCAGCCGAAAAAGAGCAGCGCGGCCTTCAATCCCATCTGCGTCCACACCCCCCACGCGCCGATGATGGCGAGTGAGGCGAGGATCATGATGAAGGCCGTGCGATAGGAGACCGTTTCCTGTCTGTCGTCGCGCGGAATCAGCCCGGCAATCTGCCGGAACACACCCGCCAGGTGCCGGCGCGCGGCGATTACCGCCAGCAGCGCGTAGCCGACGAAGGCGCCGATGACCTGCGACCACTGCCAGGGATATCCCTCAAAACGGGTAAAGCCGAAAGCCTGGCCGAAAAGATGCCAGAGCTGGAACAGCAGGAAGAACACCCAGATCGACAGCAGCAGGTCCGTCTCGATGAGCAGCGCGATGGAAAAGAACGAGAAGACCAGGTTCAACCCGGCCTGAGAAAAGAACGCCTTCAACAGCGGATGCGTGACGTAGCCTGCCAGCGTCTTGTTCATCCACATATCGCCCCACATCGGCGCCGGCACCGACGGCACATAGAAATGGATTCCCTTTAGCAGCACTACCGGGAGCATGACGGCAAAACCGAACCACAGCACGCGGTTGGCGAACAGCTTGCGCAGCATATCGCCCAAATCGACCGCGTCCTCGCCGAAGAACTGCCGGGGGAAAAGGTTCATCGGAAAGGTGAATCGCTCGTTCTCCACCCATTGCCTGCGCATCAGCACGTTGATGCCGAAAAATCCCATGAAGAGCGCGCCGATGAGCAGCGACCAGGCAAACATCGGCTGAACCCACTGCTCCATCGGGATGAAGCCGCGCAGCAGATATCCCAGCCCGGCCGGACTGAACATGCGGTCCGGCTTTACCACCAGGTTGTTGCGCTCGTTCGGCGGCAGATAATCGGGATTTTTTACCGCCGTGCCGTCGGATCCGGGCAGCGTCGGCCGGCGTAGATTCTTCTCCCGCGCCAGCTTCACTCCCGTGTAGGCGGTCTCCACACCCTTCGCGTTAAAGAACTCCACGTCGTGGATGGTCAGCCGACCCGGACCGGCCAGCCCGATGATGATAGTCAGCTTTTTCTTCAGTTCGGTAGGTATGATGACCGGGCATTTGCCGATGCGCTTGAGTCCGGTGGGATTGGCATAAGTCTTCGGCGTCACCGCGGCATCCAGCAGCACGGTGCGCAGCGGGCCGTCGTCCGCCCGGATGCGCACGAAGTAGTGCGAGCTGCTTTTGAAATCGGTCGCCTTAACCAGGCAGGAAAACAGATAGCTCTCCCCCGGTACCAGCACTTCGGTCGCGCCTTGATAGCGGAGAATGGCGCATTCTAGCTGCGAGCGCGCGGATTCCCGCTCTTCATTGAGCAGCCGCGGCAGCTTCCAGCGGGCGCCCTTCCATGGCACGTTCTCCTCGAAATCCTGCCGGTAGTCGGCGTCGCTGCCGCCGGTTACGGTGAAATGGTCGAGTCCCTCGACGAAGCGGCCGTTCACCACCAGGTTTTTCCCGTGCGGCCAAAGCATGGACGGCAGGCTTTCATATGACTTGAAATCCTGATCATGCGGCAGCGCGGCGATCAGCCCGAACAGCCGATGCCAGAGGCCCTGCGTCATCAGCGGCGCGGCGATCAGCAGCGCGGCGTAGATAATTACCAACTCCGCGGTCATCAGTCCGAAGGAACGGCGGAAGCGATAAAGTAGCGCGGCGATGATGAGCACGATTATCAGCGTGGCGATGGCGCCGTTGGGGGGCGAGTTCTCCAGCAGCGCGTCGCCGCCCGCGCCCAGCGAGCAGGTATGGTATTCGTGCCACATGCCCATCAGCAGCAGCGCGAAGATGCACACGACAAAGGAGCGGAAGGTCAGCCCGCGGCGCGGCGCCTCCCCCCGCGCCGCCGGGGCCGTTGTCTGCCTGAGTTGAGTCGAGACTGCCAATGTTATAATCTCTTTGTTGAAGGATAATGCCCGCGGTTAACAATCAAGCGGTTTATTCACGCCCGGGCAGGCATTTACCTGCTAAATTCCAATCACGTATCACTCTTCTGCCTATTGAATGTAGTAAGGTGCTCTGCCGCCGGCATTGCCCGGCACGCGAATTTTCATCTGCTTTCCGTTCCAGCCAATTTTCAGCACGAAAGGTTTTTCGCTCGTTATCGTTATGGCGCGCTTGCCGTTCACATCGGCCTCAGCGCAGATCAGCGAGACGGTGTTTCCGCCAAAACGGAATCGCTCGATTCCCACACGCTTGGGGCTGGTAACGGTCCAGGTAATAGCATTGGACGCGGCATCCGCTTTGATTCCGATGCCGTATTCGATGAAAAATGCAGTCGGCGCAATTCCGCTCCAGCCGACAAAATCCGGAGATGAAGGATTACCCCGCATAATGCTGTCGGGAGCATAGTTCTCCCAGATGGTGCCGGTGTCTTTGAAAACCCGCGCCACATTGGACAGGTGGTTCAACGCAATCTCCCGCGCCTGCGCGGCGTAACCATACCGCTCCAGTCCGCGCACCACCATCATTGTGGTTGGCGACCACACCGCGCCGCACCAGTAACCGCCGGTGGGATCGTAGCCGGGTTGATCGGCGGGCACGGTCGGCACCCGGTGCGCGCGCTTGAATTCCGCCGGATCGTTCAAATGATCGACCAGGCGCGCGGCCCGCTCCTTATCGGGAACACCGGCGCGCAGCGTCCAGAAGGCCGCGATAGTTTTGGCTTCCTGCATATTGCCTTCGGCGGACCAGTCATAATAGAAACCCGTTTCCTCATCCCACAGCTTCTCGTTGATCCGGGCAGCCAGCTCATCCGCCTCCTTGCTGAAGGCCGCCGCCGCTTTTTTCTTCCCGAGAATTCTCGCAACAACGGCCAGGTCGCGGGCAAAGGCGGCGACTTCGCTGGTGGTGTCGATGCCGCACAGCATGCCCTCATTGCGCGGCGAATTGTCCATGCTGGCCCAACTGGTCCGGTAAAAGCCGGTTTCTCTGTCCTTTATTTTCTCGTAAGCGCGGTAATAACTGACGAGCGGAGGGTAAACGCGCGCCAGCCGCGTCCGGTCGCCGGTGATCCGGTAACTTTCCAGTTCAGCCCAGGCGAGAATAGGATGGTTTAGGCTGTCGGGCGTTCCCGGTCGCGACCAGGGGGTGCGGGGTTCGCCGGTAAGCTCATCCATTTCCCGCACGATCTCGCCGTCGGGCAGTTGCGAGCAGTAGAAGTTATCGAGGGTGCAGATACCCGGCACTATCGGATAACCGTAATTGCAGAACATCGTCATGAAACTGGAGTCCCAGAGGAACAGGCCTTCGTTGAACCCCTCATCGATATAATTGGAGACGAAGCGGCTGGTCGAGGCGGGCTGGCGGAAGTGCTGAAAGGCCAGCTCCCACGTTTTCCAGTAGCAGGCGATGTAGTCGCTGTTTTCATCGAATATCGGCGCGGGCAGGCGGGTTTTCGCTTCATCGAAGACCGGCAACGGCGCCGGCAGATATTTGATAGTCTGGTAATAATTGCCTTCCGGCGCGCCAACCGCGCCACCGTCGCTGCTGACCCGCGGCGCCGGCTCGTTCACCCCGGGCAGCAGCCACGAGCGGGCCGGCATCCAGCAGCCAAGGGTGTGGCCGGCGCCGTGGACGAACAGGGCGAGGGTGATGATGATGCGGAGGGTGGGGGGCGCCATATCAGCCGCCGCTTTTCGGTTGATTGGCCTGCTTCGTCTTTGCCTTCTGCTCCTGCTTGCTCGTCACCTGTTTTTGCATCTTGTCCTTATCTTTCTTCCCGCCTTTATCTCCCATGGGTGGCTCCTTTCAATGTGCGATTGACCGGCCTATTTTTTGAAGTCAGTCAGGCTTGCGAAGTATTATACCATATTGGTGCTTCACATAAATGCGGGCGTTTTGATTAAAGGGGGTTGGGGGGACGCTGAACATTTATACAAATTACCGTACGGGTAGTCGCTTCCCGCAACTAGAAGTGTTAAGGGAACTGACCCCTTTTCCCCCGCTCTGGTAATTACCGTGGCTGGTATCGCCGCCGACGATCCACATCCGGTCCTGAAAGCCTTTGCTAGATATACTGGTAGACCATCTCATTATAAAGGGTCGATATCGCCAGGGGATGGGCATTGCCTTTCGGTCGCCTGACGACGGCAATCGATTCGGTATTATGCCGATTGGCCGAATCCGACACAATCGGCTGAATACCGGTCCGGCATTATGCCGATTTACGACATCACGGCTGCGCCGAGATGGGTTTGTCCTTCGGCGAATAGAGGAACAGACGCGAGACAATGCCGTCGGCCATCTGCGTTGCATTGGTCCAGGTGTTGATGCGGATCGTCACGCTGTTCTTCTTGCCGGGAACGAGTAGATCAGTCACGTCTATGTCGAGTTCATTCGGGCGTTCGTAAGCCTCGCGGAGCGCGCGGTGGCCGGCGTATTGGCCGTTAATCCACACCCAGGCTTCCGGTTCGATTGCCGCGCAGTAGAGATAGACCTTCTTGTCTTTACTCACATTCGGCATGGCGACATCCAGCTTGTACCAGAGGATTCCCATGTAGGGGTAGCCCGTGGCGTCAAGCGCGCCCGGCATCTATCGGTAGAACGGCATGGTGGTGAGCACGGATGTCCAGGTGTCGGTGTTGTAGTCCAGTTTGAACCACCTCTCATAACGGCCGCCGTCGTGCGGGTCAAGCGTGCATTTGGCCCCTTCCGGCAGTTTGGCTATCATCTCACCGGTCTTCCCGGTGACGGCATCGGCGACTTTCTGATAGTAGTCGCGTCGTGCTCCGGCGCCCCAGTAGTAAAAGCCGTAGGAGTCTTTGCCGTCAGGCGTGGGGGCAAAATACCAGCGGCTTAGCGCGGTGGCCGGTTTGCGGGCGTCCACCATGCGCTGTGCCTGTTTAGCGGCTTCGACGAAGTTGCCGTCGAATTCCGCGCGGTTCATCGCCAGGTAGGCTTTCAGGTGATCGAGCACCACGCGGTCGGCGAGGACGTGCTGCTTATACGGATTGTCGACAGCCAGCGCTTCAGCTTCCTTCAGATGCTTTTCGAGCATATCGACCAGTGCTTGCGAGTATACGTAAGGCAGGATGCGGTCTTCATGCCCGAGCCAGGGCGTTTTTTCGAAAGTGTTTTCCAGCTCTTCCCAAAACGCCGTCCCCGGTTTCGCCGCCGGTCCGTACCAGTTGGTGAAGAACTCATCCATCTCTTTCTTCACATTGAGATCGGCGTCCCACATCATGCGCGCGCGCAGGTAGCTGGGAAAGACGCCCGTTTCGCCGCGCACAACGCGACCTTCTTCGCCGAAGCCGATAACGCCCCATTTTTTGTAAAGCGGCATATCGTGGGCGGTCTTGTGCGCCAGCGGGATGGGTGCGCCGCAACCGGCGAGCATGTAGTAAATGTAGTTATACATGAAGACGTTTTTATACTGCCGCGCCCACTCCTCGATCATTTTGCCCTGCTGCATCGTCATCCAACTGATCGGGTTATCATAGGCGTGCATGGTGTCGGACCAGATGGCCGCGAACATGATCCACACTCCCTGGTCCGGAGTTCCCGCATTCAGTGGCGGATCGTTGCGATTGGAATAACCATTCGTGGTGATGATGCGGTCCGGGAACTCCTTACGCACTTCTTTGGCGACGGCCTGGACCCACCGCATCCACTCGTCAGAAATATTCAGATCGCTTGTTACCCCCTGATATCCGGAGATACGGGTTATGCCCATATTATTCTTCACTGTTTCCGGACTGAAATCGAATGGGATACCGTCATCCCCGGCAATGCCATAGCTGGTTTCGTTCGGATGGGCGCGAAAATATGCTTTGATCTTCTCCGCGGCATATTTGACCGATTCCTCGCTGCTCAGGTTCGGCATGGCCGGGCTGGGTCTGCCATCAGCCAGCTTGCCCCACACCTTCGCCAACGCGAGATCGTTCAACTGATCTTCCGGAGGAAGCACGGTACGGACCGAGCTGTCATTGGGCATGGTAATAATATTGTAGGTGGGATTCATCCCGTTGCGGATCTTCCAACGGTATTCGCCTGGGCCCAAATCCGGAGCAACATATGATGTCCACCAATTGCGCAGCTTGAAATCGGGTTTACTCTGGATGTCCATGTCATTGATGGTGACAGTGGTGCGCTTAGGCACGAAATCGCCATAATCGCCCGGCATATACCAGCGCACGCCCAGCCTGTATAACAATGCGGCGGCGGCATACTCGGTGCCGTGGTAGGCTCGCGCGTCATTGCCGGCCAACAGCAGGCGCTTCCCTCTCGTGATAATTACGTAGCCTTCTTCATCGATCGCCGGTGTATCACCGGACGGAATCTTCGCATCGAACTCCTTCGTCAACGCGCTGCGCCCCACCAGGATCAGGTTGCCGTCAGGCATGGGCTGATCGTCTCCGATGATCGGCAGCTCCGCACCGGACATCTTTTCGATGTAGATCCGCAGGTCATTCGCGGCGGCGGCGATTTTCGTCGCCGCCGGGTACATCTTCCACGGATCCTCCGTGTTCGGCGCCAACACGGCGCCGACCGCGTCCTTCGCAACAACAATCGTCGCTTTGCTCGCCCCGTTGTCTACCAGTGTGATACCCGCCAGGCAGACCGTCGCCAGCATAACCCCAGCAATCAGGGAGAGCCCTCGCAACACAGTGTTAATTCCCATTGATTACCTCCAGATTATCATCATCGATCAAACATGCCGCACCGGCGGGAACGTCGAGCTGGTTCGGCGCGGTCCAGCTGAGGGTGAGCGGGCCATTGGGGGTGGCGATGGTGCCGGTTTTCGGCGTGCGCTCGCCGAAATAGGAGGGGCGCACGGTCACGCCGTCCTCCGTCAGCCGGGCCTGCCACAGGTGATCTTGCAGCCAGGGGATGAAGAGCAGGGTGGCGGCGCCGTTCCAGTAATCGGCCATGCGGTCCGGCCCGCCGGCCTGGTAGGTCTCCATGTAGGCGTCGAAATAGGCCGGGTCGCCGGTGAGGAAGGAGAACCAAGGCAGCAGGCGGGCGATGTATTCCAGGTGGAAGAGATGGCCGCCGGTGGTGGGGCCGTCGGGCATGGTGATGTCCGGCAGCTTCTTCCCCTTGAAGTTGTGCATGTAGGTCCAGCCGTCGCTGATGATGGTCTTGTCGCCCCGGCCATGCCGCGGCGCGCGCTCGCTCATCAGCCAGTCCACGAACTTCTTCACGATGGCGAAGGCCTCCTCGTCGTCGGGAACGACCTCCAGATAATCCAGGATGCCCATGGTGGCCAGCCAGCCCATCCACGGCTTGATGATGTAGGCCGCCGCCCCGTGGATGCCCGCGCCGCCGCCCTGGTCGCCGAAGGGACCGTCCGGCCACTGCGAAACGCCCACGTCGCGGATCACGTCGCGCGCCAGCTCGAGATAGTGCGCGTCGCCCAGGTAGCGGTAAAAGTGCACCATGCTGTGCGTGAAGACGGCGTCGCGGCCTACCGCGCGGCGCGGCCAGGAGTTCTTGTGCCAGGTGTAGGCGGTGTCGATGATGCCTCGCGCGGTGTTCAGCAGGTAGGAGTCGCCGGTCTCCAGCCAGCCGAAGAGCGGACCGAGCGCGCGCTGCAGCGGCAGCGCCACCGCGTCCGGACCGAACGGCCAGCAGATGATTCGGTTCACCGCGTGATCCACGGTGATGTCGGTGAAGGCGTAGACCGCGCGCATGGCGCAGTCGTAATCCAGCCCATCGCCGGAGCGGTAGGCGGCGAGGAAGAGCGCGCCCGGCAGATCGCCTTCACAACTGGGCGTCTGGCGGACGCTCGGATCTTCCTCCGAATGGTTGGGCAGGATGCCCTCCTCGACGCCCCGCGGGATGATGTATTTGTGCAGCCATTCCCGCGCGGAATCGGTGGAGGCCGACAGTGAATTCGACACCGGCAACATGGGCCTGGCCTGGAATTCCTCGCACAACCCGTACCACCAGGCCGGCGCCGCGTAGCGAACCACGCGGGGCGAGCGCGCCGGGTTCAGGCTGAGGGAAAAGCGCAGCGTGCGCGCCCGCCCGCGCGGAATGACCTGGTCCTCGGCGCGCCAATAGTAGTCGTCGTTGCGCGGGCGCTTTTTCTGCCCCTTGCCGCCGAAGCACTGCATGCCCAGGTAGGGTTGCAGCACCAGGAAGCCGTCCACCATCTCCATGCTGCCCGGCTGCTCCGGCGTGGCCATGCGCGAAACGTCGGTCAGGTCGAAGGTCACTCCGCCCAGTTCTAATGCTTGAACCGAACCGTCCCAGGCGCCGCATAGCGCGGCCTGCGCTTCCTCGTCCCCTTCCACCCGGATGCCGATCACCGGCGCCGCGTCCTCCAGGTCGCGGCCATCGTCGGCGAACATACTGTTCACGTGGTGGGCGTAAACCTCGCATACTCCGTTCGCATGCAGACGGGCGTATATATGACCGTTCAGCCAGTTGTGAAAGTGCACCAGCTTCAGCGCATGTCCCTTGCGCGACCGATCCATCATCTCGGGGGTGGTCAGCTCATGCGGGATGGCGCCGCCCATCTCCACCTCGACGCAGTTTTCCGACCCGGCGATGCGGTCGATCTGGCAGTATTCCCACCAGTGCACCTCGCCGCGCACCCGCATGCCCATCGCCAGCGCAACCCAGCGGCCATTCCACCGGATCTTCAGCATGGATCGCTCCCAGTAGATGAGCTTGTCGAAGTTGCTCGCCGGCGCGTATTCGAAGGTCTCCATCTCCGCGCTTGGCGGCGCGGCAGCGGGCTGCACAACGCCCGCCGCCAGGCTGACCGTCTCCGGCGCCTGCCCCCCCGCGTCCGCCGCCAGCAGCAGCCGCCGCGGTCCCGCGGCGTCAGGCCATTTCCCCAGCACCCTTACGTGGCTGGCCTTCCCCCCCATGCTCCACTCACGGGATGCTTCGCGCGGCAGCGGCAGCGAAGTAACCCACAACCCCGCCGGACCTTCATCACCCAGGCGGCTGAGCTCCAGCCCATTCAAACGCGATAATAACAGATCATTGACGGACATGTTCGACTCCCTCTCTTCGGCTATCTTGTCGAATTTCTCGACCTCCACTCCGATCAACTTGATGGCATCCGCTTCGCCCCTGGCTATGGGATTATGCTCAGAGCGCGAAGTCTATGCGCAGAGTGTACGATAACCAGGCCCATCAACTCAAAACTCAAAACTCAAAACTAAACCGTATCCTCTCCGGCTTCCCCGACGCCAATGACCGGTGGATCGCATCTAGAATCGCCGTGCTCTTCAACCCCTCTCGCGCGTTTACCACGGTGTCCACGTCGTTCATGCAGGCGTTGACGAAGGAGCGCATGGAGGAGGGCATGGCGCCCACCCACTGGTCGAAAACCTTGTAGTTCAGGAAGGTGCGCGGGCAGGTGAATTTCTCCCCCAGGATGGCGTCGATGGCCTCCGCCTGGCGGTCGATGTGGGTGGTCCCTTCGGTGCCGATCACCTCCATGAAGGAGTCGGGCATGTAGGGGCTGGTGTTGGGATAGATCCACGCCGCTTCGAAGGTGGCGAACTGGCCGCCGTCGAAGGTCACCAGCGACTGGATGCCGTCGTAGGTGTCCATGCCGCGCGCCTTCAGCACGCGCTTGATGCCGCGGGAGTAAACCTCCACCGGTTTGGCGCCGAACCACCACACCATCAGGTCGATGTCGTGCGAGGACATGAACCACGCCGGGCTGCTGTCCTTCGCCCACGAAGCGAGCATGCTGGTGGGCACCAGGATGGGGTTGTTCTTGCGCGCGTAGCCGATCACCGGCTCACCGAGCTGCCCGTCGTCGATCATCGCCTTGATCTTGTGGTAAGGCGAGAGCCAGCGGTGGTTGAAATCGACCTGGAACTTCTTCCCGGTGCGCTCCGCCACCCGGCAGATCTCCTCGGCGTCCTCCTGTTTCGTTGCCATCGGCTTTTCCACCACCACGTGGCAGCCGGCCTCCAGCGCGTCGATGCATGGGCCGCGGTGATACTGGTCGGGGGTGGCCACGTAAACCGCGTCCAGCTCCTCTTTTTCCAGCATGTCCTGGTAGCGGGCGTATTTCGCCTGCACGCCCAGCTCCGCCGCCGCCTCGTTCAGATTCTTCTCCGACGGATCCGCCAGCGCGGTCACTTCCACGTCGTCCAGCAACTGCAGGATCTTGCCTCCCGCCTTGCCCATGATGCCGGTGCCGATAATGCCGCATTTGAATGCCATGGTTTACCTCCCTCGAAAAGGTTGCCACTTAGCTAGTTATAGGTGGACGGCCGATTTCCTTCTCACCACAAAGGCACGAAGAGATGAAGGCACAAAGATATCTTTTCTCTTCGTGTCTTCGTGCCTTCGCGCCTTCGTGATGAGAGAATAATATTTACGTCAGCGGCGGATCTGGCCGGCTGTTGGCGTAGAATTCGAGCTGCGGGGTTTGCGCCGGTTTGTAATCGGGATCCGCCCGCTCGATATTGAAGCGGGCGACGAGCTGATAGGAAAGGTGGATGTATTCCACCTTATCGAATTCCGGCAGGCTGACGCGGGCGATTCCCCGCGCGTCGGTGCGGGCCGTCAGCAGGCGGCCGCCTTGTTGCATGCGCTCCGGGAGAGGGATTTTATTGAAGCTGTCGTAACCCGGCTGATCGCGCTCGACATACCAGAATTCGATTTCTTTATCGGCCAGCGACTCTTCGCCGCAGGTGAGGGTGAGCGTATACGCGTTCTCCCAGCGATTAGCCGTCTCGTCGAAATCGCGCGCGATCCATAATACGGTATTTCGGGTTTTACGCGGCATCTCCACGGTGAACAGGTGCAGGTTGACCTGCTGGTCGCGCAGGCCCAGCGGATCGTCGCCGCCGAGATGCCCGGCGCAGGCGACCCGGCCGTTGCCCAGGTAGTTGATCCACGGTTGATACACCTCCGGCCCCATCTCCGGGATACCATCGAGCGGCTGCCAGGTTTGCCCCAGATCGTCCGACCAGCAATAGATGTTGGCACGCAGGCAGCCGATAAGCAGGTTGTCCTCCATGAGGCAGACGGTTTCCGGCGCCGTGCCGGCGCGCGCCTTTTCGAACGGTCCGGGGGTAAAGCGCCGGCCTTCACGATAGATGTATTGCCGTCCCGGAAAAGCGAAGATGCTGTTGTTGATGAAAAGCAGATTGCCGTCCGGCAGCTCCACGAAGTCGGTTTCCGAAACGTTCTGCCCACCGTAGATCGGCAGCGGCCCGTCCCAGCAGCGCCCCTGGTCGAAGGAGAACCACAGCGTCATCTGCATCTCGTTCATCGTGTCCAGGTTGATGGCCGTGCGCAGCGGGCGGTCGCTGCCCTCCCCCCAGCGCGGCATCAGCGGCATGCAGAGCACCAGTGTCCCGTCGCGCAGCGCGCGCATGCGGTGCGGCGCGCTGAAAAAATGCGCGTCATGGAACGGCGGCTTCTTCACCCAGGTACGGCCTTCGTCTTCCGACTCGAAGAAAATCTCGTTTCTCTCGATGGATGGATCGAAGGCATAACAGCTCCATACGAAGCGCAGAAAGCGCCCGTCCGCGGTGCGCGCCTGCCCGAAGGAGCCCGCGCTGTGCTGGAACCAGTACGGTTCGCGGGAAATCTCCCGCCAGTTCCGCAGCCCATCGGTAGATTCCAGCATGACGACCTCCAGGCGGTATTGCGACTTATCGTAGCCGTTGGGCAACCCCATCTCGTAAAACTGCTGCCGCGTGCATTGCGGCAGGGGCGTCTCCGGACGGTTCACCTCTTCGCAGGTCAGATACCACTGCCCCCGCTCCCCCGGGAAAAAGGAAATCCAGGAGGTATAACCGGGATGCCGGCTAGATCGGTAAACACGGCGCGACTCGAAGTGGACAGCGCGCACGGCTGGTTCGGTTTTCCGCATGGCAGGCCCCTTTCCGGTGGATGATCGATCTATCTTATTCAGCAAGCGGAATGCGATTACCTTTTGTCTGAAGTTGAACGAATAAGCGGACAAAATACACGATTGGCAGCACGAGTGAAGAGTGGTATTATAGCGCCCGGATAATTCAACCGGCGGGCCGTATTCCTGAAAGGGAACGAGGCGCGGACGGTGAATCAGAAAGCCAGAACGCTTGAAAAGAGGTTATGACCGCACCATGGCACTCTCCGAGAACGACACTATTGCAGACTCACCCATCATCAACCGGAGTCGTACCTTCGTTGATGAACAGACCGGAAGGACGATACGGCAACTGACCGACTTCCCTAACGGCGCGCACCTCGGCTACTTCCGCACTTTTCGCCAGCTCCCGGACGGGCGCATGCTGGCCTGGTCGCGGCGCGAACATGGCCGCGGGGCGATCATTCTCGATCCGGACTCCGGCGATATCGAACTGCTGCCCCACAGTTTTCAAACGTTGAAGTTGCGTGAAGAGGACGGGCGGAATTATTACATCCGCTACAAAGACATGGATGCCTGGCGCAAATGGCGCGAAGAACGCCGGAAACACAGGAACGCGGAGCGGCCAACAGGCATGCAGCTCTGGCACATCGACCTGCCCGGCGGCGAGCCGACCTTCGATGCGGACATACCTGAGAATCTACCCGGCCACGTCGAAGACATCACCATCGACGGCAAGCACCTGATCCTCGGTAAGGTAGAGCAAGACCTGACGGGGTATCCGATCCCGACCACGAAGGACGTGGAGGCGATCAACCACTACTTCAGCCGCCCGCGAAAGGGCAACATGTGGGTCTACCGCATCGCCGACGGCAAGACCTGGCAGATCTTCGAGTCGGAGGGCATGTGCCACTCCCATGTTGATACCTCGCCCAGCGATACGGAGCTGATCCGCTTTTGCATGGACATGCCCGACGCGCAGGGACAGCGGGTGTGGAGCATACGGCTGGACGGCTCCGACCGCCATCCTATCCGCAAGCAGGAGTTCGGCGAGATGATCACTCACGAGTTCTGGTGGTCCGATCCCGACTACATCGGTTTCACCTACCAGGACCGCCGCAACGATCCGACATTGCGCACGCACCATTGGGCGGAATATTCCTACGCGCTCACGCGGCTGGGCATCGCCAACCTGGCGGGCGAGCAGGTTTACCTGTCCGATCCGCTCAATTCCTACCACTCGCATATCTACCGCTCCAACAGCGGCAAGCTGGTCAGCGGCGAGGGTACCGACGGGCACAGCTTCGTCTACGCCGCGCGGTTCGACATCGGCAACCCGAAGATCGTGATGGCGCCGCTGGCAACCATCCACACGACCTACGTGCCTTTCCGCGGCCAGGGAGTGGACTGCAACTTCTCCGCCAACGATCGCTGGCTCATCTACGCCGACAAGCCCGATCCGGAGGGTCCGCATCAGTTGTTCGCGGTGGAAGTGGACCTGTAGCTACAGGGATGCATGGAGATTGAAAAGATGGATGGGTGAGTGGATTTTTAGTATCACTTACCCATTCATCGTATTGATAAATGCAAGTCCGGAATAGGTAACCGTGATACGGTGGTATTGTATGAATTTTGCAGAGACTAATGTGTGACAAATGGCAGACATCGTGGTATACTTAACATGGAGGATACGGTGATGAGCGTGCCCGCAAAAACCGAACGGCTGTCCTGCCGCATCACGCCGGCAGGAAAACGACTGCTGGAACATGTCGCTGCCAAGCATGGCATGAACATTAGTGATTATTTCGTCAACCTGGCAATTGAAATCGCCGGTCGTGAATTAACGGAGGAACTGGTGATTCGCATTCCGCGCGAGGAGTGGGAGAAGTTGCTGGCTGATCTTGACGCGGATGTTAAACCCAACGAGAAACTCGTTGAAGCGGCGCGTGCCTTCGCTCGCGGCACATTTACCGGAGATGTCTATCATGCTCCGGATTGAGCGCCTTGACCCTTCCCGACACGATCGCGCCTCCTTCGATTGCGGAACGGCAAGCCTGAATTCATTTCTCCGTCAGTATGCTCGGCAGTTTCAGGACCGCAATCTCGGCGTAACCTGGGTTGGCGTATTGGACAACAAGCCGGCGCGAATTCTCGGCTACTATACACTGTCCGTCGGCGCGCTGGTTCCAGATGATTTGCCCACCGAACAGGTAGCGCTTCCACAAGTACCAATCATTTTATTGGGCCGATTGGCGGTAGATAACACGATACAGGGTAAGGGTCTAGGGCGGATGTTGCTTATGCATGCGCTGCATCATGCTTTGTATTTCGCATCGAATGTAGGCATCTATGCAGTTGTCGTCGATGCATTGGACGAAAGTGCCGTGCAATTTTATCAGCATTTTGGATTTCAGCCCATACCCTTGCACCCTTTTCGCCTCTACCTTAGCATGCGCGCCATCGCAAGGCTTCCCCTGCAAAATGGCTGATAGTTCCACAAACCCTCGCTTTCCTCTATACTATACGGAAATTTCGCCGGCCAAAGTCGGAATCAGACTCTGACCGATCAAATTTCGATCATGGAATGAGGATTGAAATGGCGCACATCAACGAGCACTACCTGAAGCTGCCGGGCAGTTACCTGTTTATCGAGATCGCGCGGCGCGTGGCGAAGTACCGGGAAGAGCACCCCGACGCCAATGTCATCCGGCTGGGCATCGGCGACATTACGCAGCCCTTGCCGGGTGCAGTCATCGAGGCGATGCACCGGGCGGTGGACGATATGGCGCGTGTGGAAACCTTCCACGGCTACAGCCCGGACCAGGGCTACGATTTCCTGATTGAAAAGGTGATCGAGCACGACTACAACGCGCGCGGTGTCGAGCTCGGCAAAGATGAAGTCTTCATCAGCGACGGCGCGAAGTGCGATGTGGGCAACTTTCAGGAGATCTTCGGCGTGGATAACATCGTGGCCATTACCGATCCCGTCTACCCCGTTTACCTGGATAGCAACGTGATGGCGGGCCGCACGGGCGGATTGGGTGACGACGGTCGCTTCGGCAGAGTCGTTTACCTGCCTTGCACGGCGGAGAACGGTTTCCGCCCCGCCCTACCCGAGGAAAAAGTCGATCTAATCTACCTGTGCTCGCCCAACAACCCGACCGGCGTCGCGCTGCCGAAGCCGGAGCTGAAAAAGTGGGTGGATTTCGCCCGCGAGCGGCAGGCCGTCATCCTTTACGACGCCGCCTACCAGGCCTATATCACCGAGCAGGACATCCCGCACAGCATTTACGAGATCGACGGCGCGAAGGAAGTGGCTGTCGAATTCAACTCCTTCTCTAAAACCGCCGGCTTCACCGGCACGCGCTGCGCCTACACCGTGGTGCCGAAGTCGGTCACCGCCCGCGCGCGCGGCGGGGAAGCGCGCCCGCTCAACCCGCTGTGGAACCGCCGGCAGGCCACCAAGTTCAACGGCGTGGCCTACGTCGTGCAGCGCGGCGCGGAGGCGGTCTATTCAGAAGAAGGCCGGCGGCAGACCCGCGAGCTGATCGATTATTACATGACCAACGCCCGCATCATCCGCGAGGGGCTGCGGCGCGTCGGCCTGCGGGCATACGGCGGTGTCAATGCCCCGTATATCTGGCTGAAGACGCCGGACGGCATGGACTCATGGGCCTTCTTCGACAAGCTGCTCAACGAGGTGCACATCGTCGGCACCCCCGGCAGCGGCTTTGGCCCCTCCGGCGCCGGCTACTTCCGACTTACCGCCTTCGGCAACCGCGAGAATACCGAGGAAGCGATCGCACAAATTACGTCAGGATTGCGGGTTTAGCAGAATTGCAGGACTTTCATACCCCGTCACGAAATATGTTGAGGAGACAACCTTCTCCATGCCCCGGCAATGCCGCGTGGTAGAAAGGATCAGCATGCATTCGAGTCGTTATTTGCTCACGATGATCTGCCTGGCAATCCTCTCCTGTTCCCTGGCGGTAAGCAGCCCGCGGGAGGTGACGATCGACCTGAGTGGAGCACAGCGGGCGCGGCAGGCGCTGGCGGTGACCTACATCGGCAACCTGGCGGATGGCGGACGGCAGGCATTCGTCGTGCGGATGCCGCGGCGGGAATCGCTGGAGCTGCGCGTGCCCTTCGCGGAGGCGCCGTTCAACGGCACGCAGCTCAATGCCACGATTAATGGCCGCCGGCTGGCCCCCTATTTCGCCTTTGGCGGCGATATCCGCTACGACGCGATGAAGGGCAAGCCCGGCATGCGGCCCCCGCTGGCGACCATCGAGGGGCGCTGGGTCATCCCCGCCGCCTGGCTGCGGAACGGAAATAACGAGCTGGTGCTGTGGACCACCGGCATGAAGAAGGACGCCGCGCTGGAGCGGCTGGGTCCGAAGCCGGCGATCCGCGTCGGCGGCCTAACCGTAGGTCCGCTGGACGGCGGCCTGCTGCCCGAATACGCAAACTCCGTCTATTACGATTTCAACATCTGGCCGCAAGGTTATCCGTGGGGAACCGAGCCTGACCGGCTGAATTACGACCTGGCGCTGCTCGGGGTGATCAATGGCAAGGGCATGCCGAACATAACGCCGGACCTTGGAGGTCCGGAATCCTCGCTGTGGAAGGTCAAGCGCCAGTGCGAGGAAAACGAGCTGGGCTGGGGCATGAAGCATCAGGAATTCTACACCATCTGGGAATTCGCCAGCAAGCCGGACCAGTGGGCGAAGTTCGTCGATGTGGATAACAATCCGGAGACCAGCGGATTCATCCACGAACAGACCCTCTTCAACAACGTCCAGTCCAAGGGGGCGGAGATCGTCCTTTATGACACGGCGAAATACGCTGCCGCCCTGGAGCCCGCCATCCGCTATCTTTCACCGTATACGGATTTCTACAATTTCAAGTGCGAGCAAAACGGCCCGCGCGCGCAGGGATTCGGCATGGATGGCGAGCTGCTGAAGGATTACGGCATCCACGGCGACCTGTGGGCGCGCAACCATTATGAAGCGAACAAGGCAGTACATGACCTGGTCAAGCTTTACAATCCCGATGACGGTTTCGTGCAGGAGATGCACCACTGGCGGCAGGGCATCCGTCCCGTGCTCTACGACACCGCGCTGAAACGCAACCAGCCGATGGGCGACATCATCGACATGCTGATGATGCATTTCGACCTGATGGAGGAGAACGACCGCGGTCCGGACGGTCTTTCAGTGGAGGCAAATGCCTTTGAGAAACAATACCCCTACCCGGTGGCAATCCGCCCGCGCACGGGTGACGGACCATCCGGCAACCGCTATCCCGAGTGCGCCATCGATTTCAACCGCTACCGCTTGAGTCGCACGGAGAAAGACATGACGCTGGGCGATCCGAAGGTTAACCGCTGGGGCAACGGGCAACCCTTCGACTACCGTGCCGGTCTTCACGGCGACGAGATGATGTATGATTCGGAGAACGGCATCTGGCGCACCGGTTATGCCGGTCCGGCGCCTTACCAGTACCTGCAAGGCCTGTTCAGCTACAGCCTGCTGCCCACCGGCGCAAGCGAACCGCGCGATATGAAGATCACCATTCGCAACGCGCTCACCGAGACGGAGGACCTGCCCGTGCGCCAATATGGCGAGTGGGTGGATGGCGCCGGCGGCACCAAGCGGCTGCGCACGGTGGACCCGCTTTACGGCGACATGTTCGGCTGGACCGGCACCGAGCATTGCAATTTCGGCGACTATATCACCATGGTGGGCATCAAGGAGCCGCACCACCGCATGCCGGGTTTCGATGCCTTCGGGCTGGTGCGCCGCGCCTGCTACGCCTTCGTGACTACCGGCCCGGTCGTTCCCCTCGCGCTCAACCGGGGATCGAGCGACCAGCTTTTCGTGAAGAGCCTGGTGCAGACTTTCAACCACCGCCGGTATATCGGCCTTTACGCCGCCAACTTCACCGGCAAGGCGCAGGCGTTGGACGTGACGCTGCCCGTCGTCTTCCCGGCGGGAACCGAGGCGCTGGTTTTCGACGACCGCGCATGGGACTGGCGGCGTTCCGCCCAGCCGCTGCCCGTGCCCGCCGGCAGAGAATTCCGCTATAAAACGAAGGTGCCCGCCCTTGGGGCGTGGCTGGTGCTGATTCACGTCGATGCCGACGCCATCGCGGAGTTGTATGGGCTGCCGGCCCCTCCCGTCCAGCTTTCGCCCGTTCCTGATGGGGCAGTCGCGGAAGGACCGATCACATTTCAGTGGAAGCCGGATGGAGAACAGGCAGGTTATCAGGTAGAGGTTGCCCGCGAGGCGATCTTCCGCCCGCGCGATCGCGTCGCACTCGTCGAGACGGCCGGCGCGAGCTGCACGCTGAACGAGCCATTGACCGAGCAGTGGCGGTATTTCTGGCGCGTCCGTTCCGTCGATGCGCGGGGGTGCTATGGCACGTGGAGCGCGCCGCGCGCCTTCGTCTACCGCTGGCCGGAATATTCGCGGGTCTTTCCGCCGCGTGAGGATGACTCCTTGCCCCCGCCGCCCGGCTTTATCGCCGGCTCGGCAGGTCCGGAAAACCTGGCCTGGCAGGGCGAAATCTGGGGCGCCGGCGGGCACATGTTTTCTCCTACCCAGGCCATTGACGGGCAGGATTTCAGCTACTGGACCAATGGGATGAATGAAAGCAATAATCGCTTCGGCATGCCCGCCGAGTGGTGCGTGATCTGGCCCAAACCGACCGCGCTGCGCGCGATCAAAATCGACTGGCACGAAGAGCTGCCGCCGGCGGAATTCGTGCTGCAGCTCAGCGACGATGGCAAGGAATGGGCGGATTTATACCGGCAGGCGGAGAAGATCGGCAACGTTACCGAGTTCACGCTGCCCACGCCCACCGCCGCGCGCTACTTCCGCATCTACATCCCGCGCGCGAAGAACGAAAACGGCAACGTCGGCATACGGGAGGTGACTCTCAACTGATGAAAGCCACTTCGTCATGGATAATCTCCCATATGATTGCCGTCACAAAGGACGGATTAAAAGGCGTCTCAGGTTCCCACTTTTCATTTAAAGACGATAAAACGTAAAAAGTTATAACGCTCATGGAACCAACCGAAGGCGCATTACGTCATGATGATTAGCACGGGATAAGCCTGGCGTGAGGACGGTCGGTACTTGTTGAGGCGGTAGCTCCCGATTCCTACGACAGAAACGATCAACATGCCTGTTATCTCGTGTCGCATTCCGTGTCAGCAACGTTGCTGATGCGGTTATGGACGGGACCGGAAACGGTACAGGGTGCGCCGCCGGTCTCCTCCGATTGTGGATGGGACCGGTTCCCGATAATGGGTGCGCCGCCGGTCCCGTCCACTCTTCGTGAAAACGGCGGCATGCATATGCGGTTACGCTTACTGCTTACCGTGCTGGCGGTCCTGTGCATCGTGAAGGTTGCGGAAACGACATTATCCGCAATCAAGAGAGCGCTGAAGCGCGATCCACTAAGATTTACCGTCAGCTTTACCGATCCGCTTGCGGCAAACCAGGAAGCCTTGCTCAAATCGAATATCGTGGATCTACCTTGCAACGAGCATTGAAGACACCTCCCGCAAAAAGAGACAGACGGCGCCTGTCCACCCGGGAATGCCGTCTGTCTCTTTATCATACTTATCACCCCCCTTCATTCAATCGAGCTTCGTGCTGGCTCGATCAGCGGTATTACGTTCACATCCTCCTTTTATTTTGCATGGTGAATATTCCGACCCAACGCCGGCATCGAGATTGCCTTTTCTCTCATGACGTAGGAGCGACGACCGGGGTTCCATCCGTATAAACAGGTAGTCTGCCTTGGTGAAAGAGCTACCGCGATGCGAGGCAAACCTTAACTATCTGCATACGGGCTCCAAAACGGAATCCCGGCAGATGGTAAAACGTCACGGAACCGGCGCACCATTCGTCTAAAGGAGGTCGCGGATGCCTGCCAGCCGGCTGGTAGATGTCTCAAAATACGACCGCTATTAGTGATCTTCGATCTCCCGCCGTTGCGCGTGTATTTTTTGTAGTTTGATTGCGATGAAGACGCCGTTTACAATAGGCTAGAATAGCAACTGATTTAACTCCAGCTTTTATAATGCCGAACAATCTTATGTACTCGATGGAACCTGATGCCGTTTATCCACGTCTTATTGAAAATCACGGAGGTCATTTATGCATACGCGCTTTGCAGTCGTTGCGGCAACACTCATCATCATATTCAGCGGCGTAATACGTGCGCAGGAGGCTCCCGCCCCGTTGACGGAGAGCGCCGCGGTGCAGCTTGCTCTTACCCATTCGCCGATGCTGCGCATGGCGCAGGCGGAGGCCGGCATGGCGCAGGCCAGAGTGGGCATGGCGCAATCCGAAGGAAAGCCGCAGGTGTCCGCCAACGCGCTGGTGTCCGCGGCTAATATGGCCGGAAGCGTGAGCATCCCCGGCGTTATGCCGCAATCGTCATTGCGGTCGCAGGATCAGACTTCGACCCTGCTGAACGGCATGGCCATGATCCCGCTCTCCACCGGCGGACGCATTTCGCAGACCGTACAGGCCGCGAAGATGACGGCCGCCGCTGCGCGGACCGGGGTGGCGACGACCCGCGCGCAGGTGGCTTTCGAGGCGCGCGCCATGTATGCCCAATGGCGGCAGGCGCTGGCGATGGAGCAGGTAGCGCGAGACACGCTGGCCGCGCAGACGGAAAACGCGAAGGTGACGCAGCAGCTCTTCGATGTCGGCAAGGTGCCGATGTTCGACGTGCTGCGCGCGCGGGCCGCGGAGGCCTCCGCTCAACAGCAACTGACCGACGCCCACGCGGGCGTTGTTGCCATGCTGGCCGACCTGGCGCAAGTGTTGGGGGTGCCGGCGGAGACGCTCGATCAGGCGGCCGATGAGGAGGCCATCTCCCAGCCGGAGAATCCGCTGGCATTAGCGCTGGCGCAACGACCGGAGCTGCAGGCCGCGCAGCAGACCATCAAGGCGGCGGAGGCGGTTGTGAAGGTACGGCAGGCCGAGTATCGCCCGCAAATTTACGCATATGGCATGGCGGATGTGCTGGCGCCGTCCGACATGGGGAAATCCGCCGGTTTTTCCATCGGCGTAGGAGCGGGGCTCCCGATCCTGGATGGAGGACGGCGCAAGGCGGAGGTGGAGGAGGCCCGGCAGGCCGTCATCCAGACCCAGGCCGCCCGTGAAAACGTAGAGCTGCGGGTGCGCGCGGAGGTGGCGGGCGCCCAGGCCCGCGTGACCGCCGCCCGCCAGAATATCGACACCGCGACCGTACAGGTGAAGTCGGCGGAGGAAGCCTACACCGTGGCGCAGGCGCGCTACGGAGCTGGTAAAAGCAACATCGTGGAACTGCTCGACGCCCGCCAGGCGCTGACCGAAGCGCAGCAGGACCTGGTCACCGCGCAGGCACAATACCGCGCCACGCTTGCCGCCCTGTACCGGGCTATCGGATGGGACATAACGCCGGATAAGTAACGAAATTGTCGGAGCGCGGATTGGCAATCCGCGCGTGCAATTCGTCTTTCGGTCATCTCGCGCGGATTAGCAATCCGCGCTCCGAAGATATAATTCGAAGGAGTAGATAATGAAACGATGGCTCGTCGTCATCATGATGGTATTGGCCGGTAGTATTGCGCTGGCCGCGAATACGGCATCTACCAGCGCCGGGAAGTATACGGTGGAAATAACCTCGCAGCCTTCCCCGCCGGTGATGGGCGAGAATCTGCTGATTCTCACCATCAGGGACGGCGACAAACCGCTGGCCGGAGCGGGGGTGGACGTGCACATCGACATGACAACGATGCCGATGCCTGCCGACGCGCAGGCTTCGCCGGGCCGCAACCCGGGCGAATACGGCGCCGTTGTCAACCTGTCGATGGAGGGGACGTGGAAGGTCGATGTCGCCGTGCGGCAGATGGCCGGCATGAAGATGGACGGCGACGGCGACGCGCATTTCCTCATCGAGACCGGCAAGGGCATTTCCGCGAAGGGCGGCGGCGCGAAGATCCCGTGGATGACCGTGCTGATCGTGCTGGTCGGGATTGCCACGCTGGTCACTATCGTCTTATATCGGCGCATGCCCGCCGGCGCGCGCAGCGGGGTCGTCGGTGTGCTGACGCTGGTGATCGTGCTGGTCGGCACTGTCCTCGTGGTCAATAAGTACCGCGATAAAAAGCAGGCCACGGTCATCGGCTCGGCGGTGATGGACATGAGCGCGCAGGCGGCGCCCGGCACCACGGCAGTTTCAACCGTCTCGATAGCGCCGATGCCCTTCCAGGCGACGGCAACCTACACGGGCACGGTGGTGCCGGACATCGAAGAAGACGTCTACCCGCGCGTGACGGGCCGGTTGGTCTCCATGCCGTTTTATCCCGGCGACAACATCAAGCCCGCCCAGGTGGTGGCGCAGCTCGATACCACCGAGCTGGCGGCCAAAGAGGCGCAGGCGATATACGGGAATTTGAATGCCTCACAGGGCGTCAGCGCCGCGGATGCCGATGTGCGCACCGCGCAGGCGGAGCGCACCAAGGCACAGCGGAATGTCGATCAGGCCCTGGCTCGGTTGGCGCAGATGCAGTCGGAAGCGCACGGCGCTGATGGGGGGGTGAAGGCGTCGCAGAGCGAGCTGGCCGCCGCGCAGCGCATGGCCGATGAGGCCGACAGCGCCGTGGCCTCGGCGCAGGCCGGCATCGACCAGGCGAACGAGATGGTGATCCAGGCGCAGGGCGATGTCCAGAGCATGCAGGCGGATGTCGCATATTGGGAGACGGAAATCGAGCGTGAAAAGACTCTCTACAAGCAAGGCGCCATCTCCAAGGAAGAGCTCGATCGCGAGACGGCGCAGGCGACGGCGGCGAAGGCGAAATTGAGTCAGGCGCAAGCCGCGGTGCGCGCCGCCGAAGCCGGGGTCAGCCGGGCGCAAAAAGAGTTGGAGCGGGCCCAGGCGCGCACAGCGGCCGCCCGCGCGGCTATCGGTTCTGCCGAGGCGCGCGTCGAGCAGGCGCAGGCCGGCCGCGACGGCGCCAACGGCAAAATTCTGGAAGCGCAGGCCGGCGTGGAGACGGCGCAGGCCGAGGTAAGCGCGGCGGACGCCACCGTCAACAGCGCCTCGGTCAAAACCGGCCAGGCGCGGGCCGCCTCGCGCCAGGCGAACGCCGCGCTGACCGAAGCCCGCACGGTGCGCGGCTACACCACCATCCGCGCCTCCAGCGGCGGAGTGGTCACCGCGCGCAATATCTCGCCCGGCGTGCTGGTGCAGCCGGGGATGTCCATCTTGAAGATCGCCAAGATCGACGTCGTCCGCATCCAGGCGAACGTGTCGGAGGCCGACCTTGCGAAGATCCGCGTGGGACAGACGCTGACCGCGCACGGCATCGAGGCGCCGAACGCGCCTATCACCGGCCGCGTGACTTCGGTCTTCCCGGCCAGCGACACCACCGCGCGCACCGCCATCGTCGAGGCGCGCGTGCCTAACCCCGGCTACCGGCTTAAACCCGGCCAGTACCTGACGGTGGAGATCGGGCTGGGGAGCGCGACGGAGCGCGTGCTGGCCGTGCCCACCCCCGCCCTGATGGTGCGCGACGGGGAGAGCAGCCTGTTCATCGTCAACGACGACGGCCTGCGGAAGGCGGCGAAGCGCATCGCGGTGACGACCGGGCGCGTGAACAACGCGCTGACGGAGATCACCAGCGGGCTGCAGCCGGGCGCCGAGGTTATCACCTCCGGCCTGGCCAACCTGCACGACGGCGACGCCATCACTATCGTGCAGCAGGACGAGCAGGCGCCTCCCCCGGCGTCCGCGGCCACCGCGTCCACGGCGCAGATGCAGGAGATGGAGATGACGCCTTCACAGCCAAAGCCGAAAACGCCGGCGCCCATGAAGGCAAAGCCGACAGCCGACTCGAGCAAACCAACTCAAAACTCATATCGTTGTCCGATGCATCCGGAGGTGACCAGCACGAAACCGGGCAAGTGCCCGAAATGCGGCATGGACCTGGTGAAGATGACGCCTCTCTCCCCAAAGCCAACAGCCATCCCAGGCAAACCAAATCAAAATACCGGACCAATAACTCAAAACTCAAAACTCAAAACTCAAACCTTATACGTCTGCCCCATGCACCCGGAGGTGACGTCGGAGAAGCCGGGCAGTTGCCCGAAATGCGGCATGGACCTGGTGAAGAAGGACTGAAGGAGACGACCTGATGACAAGCAACACACCACAGCAGCGGGTCGCCCAGGCCGTGCGCGACGCGACATTCAATATCTCGAAATGGAGTATCGACCACCCGTATCCGGTGCTCGCGTTCTACGTCGGCGTCATTATCCTTGCCGTCATCGCCATCGGCGGCTACATGCCGCGCCGCATGATGCCCTATGTGGAAAGCCCGATGATCGGCGTGGTCTCCATGATGCCCGGGCTGTCGGCGGAAGAGATGGAGACCTACATCTCCAAGCCGATCGAAGAGCAGATGGTCAATGTGAAGGGGCTGCGCTACCTGCGCTCCACCTCGCAGGATGGCTTCTCCATCGTGTCGCTGGAATTCCCCTACGGCATGGACATGAAGAAGGCGCTGTTCGACGTGCAGTCCATCATGAACGTGGCGCAGGCGAACCTGCCGATGACCGGCGCCAACCTGAAGCCGTCGTGGGTGCTGGCCATCGACCCGTTGAACCTGCCGGTGCTGTCGCTGTCGCTGACCGGCGACGAGCGCTGGACGCCGGACCAGCTGCGCGAGCTGGCGGATAACCAGATCGTCAACAAGCTGAAGATCGTGCCGAACGTCTACTCGGTGGTGCCCTTCGGCGGCTACCGGCGGCAACTGCAGGTGATCGTGGACCGCAACAAGCTGGCGGCCTACGGGTTGAGCATCACCA
>Ga0172370_10002133_pt1 | contig 28942 bp, 24 predicted proteins | sample LakKiv5m_FD_114538 | JGI IMG/M metagenome (GOLD analysis project Ga0172370, IMG submission 114538) | Freshwater microbial communities from Kabuno Bay, South-Kivu, Congo - kab_022012_11.5m | ecosystem: Environmental > Aquatic > Freshwater > Lake | place: Democratic Republic of the Congo...
CATGCCCAGGAACTCGGACTCACATTGTACAAGGCTAAAAATAGCCAATGGGATGACTATCTCACGGAACAACTACGCCAACCGGGCATCCCAGCGGTTGGCTGTTGAGCGAAAGTCCTGTACTTTAAATTTTTTGCAAAAATAAAAAGTAAAATCATTTAAATCATTCAACATCTTTTAATCTTTATTCCCTGCGCCCCCCTTTATCGTTTACAACTTCGCCTGGTATTCCGCGGAAGTCAGCAGGCCGTCAAGGTCGGTGGGGGTGGTCATCTCGAGCTTGACCATCCATGCCTCGTAGGTATCCTGATTGATCTTCGCGGGTTCGTCCATCAGCGGTTCGTTCACTTCGATGATTTTACCGCTGACCGGGCTGTAGAGGTCGGAGATGCTTTTCACCGACTCCACGCTGCCCATCACTTCGCCGGCGGTCAGCTCGTCGCCGACTTGCGGCAGGTCCAGGTATACCACCTCGCCCAGTTGTTCCTGCGCGTAATCGGTGATGCCCACCACCGCGACACCGTCGTCCACGCGAACCCACTGGTGGGTCGCCGAATACTTCAGGTTGTCTGGATACATGCGTAAACTCCTCGTATTTTACAGTTGGAATCTTTGTACCACACAAAGAAAACAAACACCTTCTTTGGTTTGTAGGAAAGGAAGGTTTGAGTTTTGAGTTTTGAGTTTGAAAAATTTATTAGCGAGGTTCAAGGATCATAACTCAAATCTCTGACTATCTACTGTCCCGCCTCCCGGCGGAACGCCTGGTTCTCTACCAGCGTATACGCCTGTTCCAGCACGGACTGGCCATTGGCGATGGCATAATCCTGCGGCGGGATGGCGGCGACGGGAACGTGATATTTTTCGCCTTCCCGGGCCAGCGGTTCGAGCAGATGCCGCATCTGCGGCCCGACGAGGACGACGTCCACGCTGCGCCACTGCGCTTCATCGAGCGAACTGGTGCTCATTGCGTCGATGGTAACGTCCAGGTTGCGCCCCTCCGCGACGCGCTGCATATTATTTGCCAGCAGGCTGGTAGACATGCCGGCGGCACATGCCAGGATAATCCGCATATTTTCCTCCTCACCTCATCGTACCCGACATTGCCGGCGCTGACAAGGCGGTAAGAACGACAGGGGGAAGAAGATGGGGAGATGGGGAAGGGGAGAATTAAGGTTAATGGTGAATTGAGCATGAAGAAAAAATTCCACCATTCACCATTAATTCTCCCTTCCCCCATCTCCCCATCTCTCCATCTCCCCTTCTCCTCCTCACCCCTTCACCCGCTGGCGTCATTCGCTCCAGTGTTGTACAATTCCATCGGAGAATCGGTGATGAGTGAGGACACCCCCTGTTTTCGATGCGGAACATGCTGCATTGCGCCGGACATCTCGACATTGGGCAAGCCGGTAGGGGCGCCGTGCCGCCATTTGACGGCGGAGCATCTCTGCGGCATTTACGCTGATCGCCCTGCCGTGTGCCGCGATTACCGTCCCGACGACATCTGCGTCGCGTTGCGGCAACTGCCCGCGGAGGAGCGCGTCGGGTATTTCTTGAGCGTATACGGACTCGAAGCCGGTTGATGAAGCAGAGAACCGAGAACCGCGGTAAACGGGTTTTTCATTATGCGGGGAAAGGGTATAACGACTTGATAATGTATTGCCGGTAGCTTGAAATCCGGGGGGTGGTTCGAGCGGACTCGGAGGTCCGCGCTCCCAGGGCGGACACGAAGATCCGTGCTCCCTGGGCGGACTCGGAGGTCCGCGCTCCCATATTTCCCTGATAAGTGACAGCTCCTTATATATAAGGATTTATGCAATGTTTTTTCGCCAGCAGATTCGACACTGCCGATTTATTCTGGCCATACTGACGTTGGGAAGCGCCGGGTCATTCGTTTCGGCCTATGTGCTGCCGCTCGGCACGTACCCAAAGATCGAGATCAATGGAAATAACACGCTTTCTCTCAACCTGCATCAGGTCGATGGTTCGCGCTCGTTTTATGGTGACGACAATGCCGACAAGGATCAGACCATCACCAATTCCTCGAATCTGTATATCACCGGCGAGCTCTATAAGGACCTGTTCCTGAATGCCACCGTAGCCGCCGACCGCTATTCGCCGGATCAGTATAACTGGAACATGCGGTATGACGGCAAGGATGCCCGGCTGCTGCTTGGCGAGTTCAACGCCAACCTGACCGGCAACGAATATGCCCAGTTGAACCGATCACTTGAAGGGTTGAAGGTCGATGTCATGCTGCCGCGCGGCACGCTTTCGTTGATCGGCAGCGATCTGCAGGCGCCGGTGCGTACGGACGCTTTTTACGGGCAGAATATCAGCGGTCCGTATTATTTAACATCGTCGCCCATCGTGGACGGCAGCGAAGTAGTGACGGTAAACAACCTCGAGCGGAAGCGGACCACTGATTACACCATCGACTACAATAACGGCGTGCTGTATTTCACCGCCGGCACCATCATCAGTCCCGCCGATCAAGTGATCGTCAGTTACGAGGTACAGGCTAATGGATTGGGTGGGGGACGGCTGTATGCCGTGCGGGCTACATATCCGCTGTCCAATAGTGTGATAATCGGCGCGACGCAATTGCTCCTCGATGGACAGAACCGAGGGGATAAGGAACGCGACGAACGCGACCAGTACCTGGGCAACGGAACGCCGGGACCGTTTTACCTTTCGTCCCGCCCCATCATTGCGGGCACCGAAGTGGTCACCATCAACGGCGTGCTGGTGCCCGCGCTGACGGATACCGGCGAGAATACGTATACCCTCGATTATCAGACGGGGCAGCTACTTTTCCGGCAGGGTTACGAGCCGCCCGTCGGCTCCACGCTGATCGTGCGGTACCGCGTCGCCATCTCCGGCGCCGGCAGCGCCGACCGCGCGGTGACCGGGGTCGATGTCGATTGGGCGTTGAAAAACGGATTGCGCTTCAATGTGCAGGCCGCGCAGAGCAAGGGAGCAGGCGAAGCCGGCGCCGGTAATACGGCGATGGCGATCGGCGCGAATTATAATACCGAGCGCTTGAATGCCAGCGTCAGGTTCCGCGATATCGGATCCGGCTTCTCGCCGCTGGAGACGGTCGGATACCGCAACATCGATAAGGATCTGCAGTGGTCGCTGCAATACTCGCCAATGAAGGACCTGACCCTTTCGACGAACGGCAACTCCACGCGGTTGCCGTTGAATCCGTATTTATCCAACGGGTCGAGCTCGCCGCTGATGAATGAGCTGAATCATTTCTTCACCATCGACTATCACAAAAAGGATTGGCCGCGCATCGTCTACCAGCACATCACGCAGGATACATCGCAGGTCGGGATCGGCAGCCTGAAGAATGGCGCCGCCACCGACAGCCTGAACGTGACGATAACGCGCGAGCATCTGAACGGCACGCTGAGTCTCAACCGCGTCAATACCGACAGCAACCAGTTGACGGATATAAACAATCCGGAATCGCCGCTTTTCGATTATCACGGCGCCACGGACAATGCCGCGTTGAACTTACAGTACCAGCCGAACGATCGATTCAACATGGGCGTCAACCTGGCGGCCAACCGAATCGAGGCGAACAGCTCGAACGGCGACACCTCCACCAGCGGGCGCAATGCGCAGGTGAACGCGTCCTACAAGGCCAGCAACAACCTGTCCTTCACGACCGAGTTGTCGATGAATCAAACCGGCTCCGCGCAGAGCGTCACCGGCGGCAGTATCAACCCGCTGCGGGACCAGAACCTGACCTTCATCACCACCTGGCAACCCTTCCGCAATGTGGATGTCAATATGAACCTGACGAAGTCGCGCACCGAAGGCGATCTTTACAGCAACAGCGACGCGGACAGCCTCACCACGAATGTCGGGTGGCGCATCAACGATATGCTCAATATCAACGGATACTGGTCGCGGCAGAACCTGACCTACCTGGAATCGCCGGGCGGTTCGGTCAGCAACATGGTGGGTATGAATACGGAAATAAGGCCGCTGGGTAAGTTGAGGCTAAACCTGGATGCCCAGTATCTCTGGGGTGAAACGTCCACCGCCGTCACCCAGATGCTGGCCTCTCAAGCGAGCGCCATGCGCACCGTACTCACCGCCGTCGCGGATCAATACGGTCTTACGTCCACCGGCAACCGGTTGACCATGCTGGCGGCGCAGGTAAATTATCCGATCACGGAAAAACAAGAGGTGTTCGTTAAAGCCGATACGACGCAGAGCAGCGGCTTTCCCAGCAAATCGATCAAAAACTCGATCGGCCTGGGTTGGAATTATCGCTTAAACGATAACCTGATCTTCACGCTGGATGCCGGACGAGTGCAGTATAGCGACGAGGCCAACAAAAGCCTCAATTACGGAGCAAATCAGCTCAACGCCCAGTTCTCCTGGAATTTTTAGACTGAATGACTGGAAGGTTGGAAGACTGATTAATAGATGTTCGGATAAATGGATGAATTTCCATTCTTCCAACCTTCCATTTTCTCAAGGGATAATACACATGACCATGAAATCGTCGTTTCGCGGGTGGCTGCTCGCGCTGGCGGGGCTGACGCTGCTGATCGTCCTCGCCGGCTGCGGCGGAGGCCCGTCGATAAAACCGCCCACCATCAACCCGATCAACCCCCTCGAAGATCCGACTAAACCCGGCTCCATCGGCGGAACGGTCTTCACGCTGACGCCCGGTCCGGTCAAACCGGAAGGCATCATCGACCAGCCCGTCGATGCCGTTCTCACCCTGACCGGAACGCCTGACGCGGGCGGCGCGTATACCGACACCACCACTTCCATGATCCGCGGGGGATTCACCTTCAGCGACGTCCCGCCCGGCATCTATACGTTGAGTGGAACCGTGCAGGCGCCTTACGGATCGCCAACGGTGCTGACCGGTGAATTGAACGGGATACGCGTGCGCGGCAACATTCCCACCCTGATGACCAACCTGGTGCTCTATAAAGCCGATCGTGGAGCGGTCGTCAGGGGAACGGTGTATAAGGACGGGCTGCCCGCCGGCGGCGCCATCGTCTCGGTGGAGCTGCGGGGATATCCGGTGGATTATCTGCAGGGTCCGGCCAGTGAAGTATACCTGATCTTGTCCGCTTCCGCCTCCAGCGCGCCGGCGACGCTGGGTCAATACGAGCTAAGCCTGCCGGTGGATGGCACCCGCTACTTTGTCTCCGCGTATACCACCGACTCGTATGCCGCTGATATCGAGCTGGTAAAGCAGAATCCGGACGACCCGACCATCCTGCTGCCCGGCGAGGTGCGTGAGAATCAGGACATCACGCTCGCGTCCGGAGGGACATCCGTCTTCCCGGCGCTGACACTGGATATCGTCTGCTCGACGCTGCCCGCGCCCACCCCGCTGGCCAGCGAGCAGGCGATGATCACCCGGCTGGCGGTAGCCCGCAAGTTTCCCGCGCCCGCCAACCATCTCGAGCGTCTGGAAGATCTGGCGCGCCGGGCGCGCGCTACCCGCACTACCGCCACCGGCCTGATCGAGAACGATCTCTACTGGCAGACGTATGACGATGTCTCGACGATCCACGGTTTCAACGTCTACCGCGGCGTGCAGCCGACCGGCGATTTCCTCTATATGGGCAGCGCGCAGGACCCATTGCACTGGTACTTTTTTGACAACGACCCGGCGCTCCCCCTGGATGCGGCAAGGTTTTATACCATAGCCAGTTACGGCATCGGCGGTCTGGTATCGCCGCCAACAACGCCGGTGGTGATGGCGCTGCCGCTGGCCCAGGTTACCGTAACCGGCCCGGCGGACGGCGCGACGCTGCCCGCCGCGGGAAACGCAACATTCACCTGGACCGCGGCGCCGAATGCTAAAAGCTATGTGCTGACTATCTATCCCACCAGGCCCACTTACAATACCGCCACCTACTTCGAGCAGATATATACCGAGAGCCAAACCGCGGCTTCCGTCTGGTTGAACGGCGGCAATGAATACTGGTGGTCGGTGTCGGCGTATAACAACGCGGAACCGAATTACGCGACGTCGGTTTCCTACTCGGCTTACCGGAAAGTGACTACACCGTAGGCTTTCACCTGAAGGGAGAGGCTTTTGGTGGTCGAATTCAAAAAGACAGTTAAATTGCCGGTTGTCCCCACCGAGGGCAACCGGCACTCAATAATGCGGTCCTAACGGTGAGGCGTATATGCGCACCTTTCAGTATATTCTACTCGGCCTCCTGCTGTCGCCGGGCCTGACCGCGCTGGCCGCGCGGCTGCCCAGCAATACGCTGTCGTTTCCCACGGGCGCGCGCGCGGCTACCGTACAGGCGCGGCTCGACGCGCGGCGCGAACGGGTAAGGAGTTACGCCCGGACGAACGAACGGCTGCGCCAACTGCTGGTACGCCATAATGCTCTCTCTCCGCGCGCCGTGATGCCGCGGCTCGATACCTTTATCGTAACCGGCTCGCTTGCCCGGTCGCGGTCACTGCCGCGGACGGCACGGAACGGCGAGAACTTGCTGACCTTCGCCTTCAACGGCTGGAGCACGGCGGACCAAAACCGGCTGCAAGCTTTCCTGAATCAAGCCTACCCCGTGCTGGTGAACATTTACGGACCGCCCGCCGGCACGGCTACGCTGACCATCAACGCCGGAGGTTACTCCACCAGTCTGGAAGGCGGCGAGTTCACCATCGACCAGGACACCGGCGCGTTGAGCCTTACCGTCGAACCGCTCCCCGCCGATTTCGATACCGGCGACAGCTCGCATTACGGCAACAACCTGCTGCACCTAGTGCTGCACGCCTTTCACGCGCCGTATCTGATGGGCTATGACGCCTGGGAAGAAGGAATGGCGCGCGCTGCCGCGCTGGTAGCCAGCACGCTGCTCGACCCGGACTACGATCCCACCTATGATTTCAGCTACCTGCTGACGATTTACGATTATCTGAATCAACCGGCGCTGTCCAACGCGACCTTCTTCCCATCGCAGGGCGACTGGCTGATGGGCACCTGGCGTATCGGCATGGCCACCTCCGCGTGGTTGAAAATGTACGCGGAACGCCCCTACCCGCAGCCTTCGGTATTCGCCGAGTTGAATGACCAGTATTACGCCGCGGTTGCCGGGAATCCGGAGATAGCCGGCAATCTCGTCAGCTTGAAAAGCCTGCTGGCCGGCGTGTTGCCGAGCGTGGAAGGCGATCCTATTCTGACGTGGTACGATCGGCAATACGTGCTCAAGCCGCAGACGTTATCCGGCTCGCGGACCTTCATATATGAGCTGCCGCTGCAGGATCACGTCTACCTGCTGATCCACTATTTCTTCACCAACGCGGACGGCGCCGAGCGCCCGCTCACCGGCACGGCGACGCTTAATTACTACACCTACGACAATATCGAATATTTCCCGCCGGAAGGCAACGAGGTGACCATTCCGAGCGATCCGGGGCAGCCGGGCGTCGGGTTCATCTCGCCCGGCTTTTACAATATCGGCGATCCCGGCCTGCAGCGCGTGCGCATACTGATCGACGTCAACGGCCTGCGCTCGACGCTCTATTATCCCTTCGGAGTGGAGGGATTCACCCTCGACGGCCAGGGAAACGTTACGGACGTAAATGAATTCTATGGCGCGGTGATCGGCGCCGACACCGGCGCCATCAACCTGGCGCTTCCCGGCCAATCGCTGCATCCGAACCTGGTGCAAGGCGCCTTCGGCGCCAATCTGACCGCAAGCGAATACGGCATTTCCTTCTTTTCGCCGGTCGTCTACAGCATCACCGCCAACAACCAGACCATCGACATCCGGCGCAACGTAGGACCGGGTTTTTCCGTCGCTCTGCTACGGGCGGGCGATGACACACGGGTATCGCTGACCCATACCTTCCTGTCCGGACGGCGCATGATCAGCTTTCCGCTCGTCCCGGATGAAAGCGACATCGCGCAAATGCTGGGTTACGCGCCGGGAACCCCGGTCAACATGGCCTGGTGGAATCCGGCCGATGGCCAATATCATTACCTCCCGGACGTGCCGGCGGTGCAGCCGGGCCGGGCATATTGGTTCGACGCGCCCACCACCTTCTCGCCGTTGATTACCGGCACGCAGCCGGACATCAACGACCCGCGCGACATCACGCTGGCGACGGGGTGGAACATGGTCGGCAACACTTTCAACGCCGATCTCAATCCGTGGGCCATGGTGGTGGAGACGAACACCCTGGCGTATACCTTCCCGGAAGCGATACTCAACGGGCTGGTAGAACCGCTCTGGCGATACGGCAGCGGCGGCTATTACGAGGTGGCGCCCACTCTTCCGGCGTGGGAAGGCGGCTGGGTGCGCAACATCTCCGGCGCGCCGCTGACCTTGCGCCAGCAGAATGCTTCGCGCGCCTCCGCCCGCGCGGCCGAGGTAGATCCCTTCCGCCTGCTCACCGAGGGCGGCTGGGGCGCGCGCCTGCGCGCCGCGACCGGAACGGCGCGCGATGATATGGCCGTTTTCGGGATCACGCCTCGCGCGACGGCCGGAGTGGATGGATTGGACTGGCAGAAACCGCCGGCCATGGGCGACGGCATCCGCCTGGCGTTCATCAACCCGGCGAACAGGTTGGCCGGCGCCGCCTACGCCACCGATATGCGCGCGAACATCGGCGCGGCCGGCGAGACGTGGGAATTCGAGGTATCCTGCCCGAGCGCCGACGCGGTGACGCTCACCTGGCCGGACCTGCGCGACTTGCCGCGCGAGTATGCGCTGATGCTGGAAGACCTGAACAGCGGCGAGCGGCGCTACATGCGCACGGCGCCGGTTTACACCTATCAGGCCACCGGCGCGCCGGGGCAGCCGGACATCAGGCGCTTCCGGATGGTGGCGCAGGCGCAGGGGAACGCGCCGCTCTCCTTCCTGGACTTCCGCATCGCGCCCGTGCGCGGCAAAGGCGCCAGCGTGTCGGTGCGGATGAACGCCGCCGCGGACCTGCGGGTGGAGGTGCGCGCGCCGTCGGGCCGGCTGGTCCGCGTGCTGCAGGCGAACGCCGTGATGCCGAACGTTGATACCGTCATCCCCTGGGATGGCCGCGCCGCCGGCGGCAAGCTCATCTCCGCCGGCGTCTATCTCCTCACCGTCACCGCCCGCACGCCCGAAGGCGCCGTGCTGCGGAGGGTGATGACGTTCAACATGGGACGATAAGACAGAACGGGGCGCATGGAAAAAAGATTGCAAAGATATATAAAAGATTGAAATGATTAAATTCTAAATCATTTCAATCTTTTTATATCTTTGCAATCTTTTTTCCATGCGCCCCCACCCCCTTTTATGAGTTTTTCAGATAGGCGTCGATCGCTTTTGCCGCCGCCTTCCCGTCGCCCATGGCGAGGATGACGGTGGCGGCGCCGCGGACGATGTCGCCGCCGGCGAAGACGCCGGGGATGCTGGTCATGCCTTTTTCGTCCACTTCGATGTTGCCCCACTTGTTCAGCTTGAGATCGGGGGCGGTGGAGGTGAGGAGCGGGTTGGCGAGGGAGCCGATGGCCACCACCACGATCTCGCAGGAGATGACGAATTCGGAGCCCGCGATGGGCGCCGGACGGCGGCGCCCCGACGAGTCGGGGTCGCCCAGCTCCATACGGACGCACTTCAGGCCGCTGACCCAGCCCTGCTCATCCGCGAGGACTTCGGTGGGAGCGACCAGCAGCTCGAAGACGATGCCCTCCTCTTCGGCGTGGTGCACTTCCTCGGCGCGGGCGGGCATCTCCGTCTTGCTCCGCCGGTAGGCGATGATCGCCGCATCCGCGCCCAGCCGTTTCGCGGTGCGCACGGAATCCATCGCCACGTTGCCGCCGCCCACCACCACCACGCGCTTGCCGCGCAGCACCGGGGTGTCGGATTCGGGGAAGGCGTAGGCGGCCATCAGGTTCACGCGGGTGAGGTATTCATTCGCGGAATAGACGCCCTTGTAATTCTCGCCCGGCACGTTCATGAACACCGGCAGCCCGGCGCCGTTGGCGATGAACACCGCATCGAACTGCTCGCGGAGCTCGGGCAGCGTGTAAGTTTTGCCGATGATGACGTTGCACTCGATCTGCACGCCGCTTTGCTGCAGGCGCTCGACTTCCTGGCGCACGATCTCCTTGGGCAGGCGGAACTCGGGGATGCCGTAGACGAGCACGCCGCCGGGGGTGTGGAAAGCTTCGTAGATGACCACTTCATGGCCGAACTTGACCATCTCACCCGCCGCCGTCAGTCCGGCGGGGCCGGAGCCGACCACCGCCACGCGCTTGCCGCTGGGCGCCGGCTTCTCCTTCACCTCGCCGCCCATATGCTCGCGCGCCCAGTCCGCCACGAAGCGCTCCAGGTAGCCCACCGCCACCGGCGCGCCTTTCAATCCGCGGATGCACACCTCTTCGCACTGGGTCTCCTGCGGGCACACGCGGCCCGTGATGGCCGGCAGGGCGTTGTCGCCCAGCAGGCTTTCGGCGGCCGCGCGCAGGTTGCCTTCGGCGACGAAATTGATGAAGCGGGGGATATCTACCATTACCGGACAGCCGCTGATGCACTTCGCGTTCTTGCATTGCAGGCAGCGATGCGCCTCGAGCAGCGCTATCTGCTCGGGCAGGCCCAGGTTAACCTCGTTGAAATTTTTCGCGCGGGCTTCTGGCTGCTGCTCCAGCATTTTCTGCCGCTCGATGGCCATGCGCTCTTTGGCGCTGATCTGGTTGCTGCTCATCAATATGCCCCTTGCATGAACCGCTCGCGCACCCATAAAGGGATGCGGCTGCCAGCGGTTTTATAAATAATCCGGGTTCATCCCTTTACTTCTTCACCCACCTTGCTCAAACCGATTCTGCACGCTTCCTCGTGTCGCTGCAACGCCTTTTCCTCGAAGATACGGTAGGTGCTCAGCCGGTCGCGGAGCAGGTTGAAATCCACCTGGTGCGCGTCGAATTCGGGGCCGTCCACGCAGGCGAATTTGGTTTTGCCGCCCACCTCCACCCGGCAGCCGCCGCACATGCCGGTGCCGTCGATCATGATCGGGTTGAGCGAAACGATGGTGTGCACGCCATAAGGGCGGGTCAATTCGGCGACCGCGCGCATCATCGGCACCGGACCGACCGCGTAGATCGCGTCGATGCCGCCGGCGTCCAGCGCGTCGCGCAAGGCGTCGGTGACGAAACCGTGCCGGCCGTAGCTGCCGTCGTCCGTGCAGACGATCACCTCGCCCACCGCGCGCAATTCATCCTCGTAGATCACCAACTCGCGGGTGCGTCCCCCGATGATGCTGGTCACCTTCACGTTAATCCGATGCAAGGCTTGCGCGATCGGATAAACCACCGCCGTGCCCACGCCGCCGCCCACGCATACGGCATGGCCGGATTCGAGCAATTCGGTGGGATGGCCCAGCGGACCGGCGATGTCCCGGATGGCATCGCCCGGATTGAGCGCGACCAGTTCGCGGGTGCTCTTCCCCACCGCCTGGATAACCAGCGTGATGGTTCCCGCGGCGGGATCGACATCGGCAACGGTGAGCGGGATGCGCTCGGCGCGCGGGCCTTTGTGAACGATGACGAACTGCCCGGGCCGGCGCACCTGGGCGATGCGGGGAGCGGAAACCACCAGCCGCGCGACGTTGGGGGCAAGTTCATTGATGGAGATCACTTCATGCATGGAGATCCCTCGATGTCGGATTGCGACCGCTTCGCCGGACATGGCGCAGCAGTCGGTCCCTATTATACAAAATTTTGCATTTCATGTAATGTCTTCTGATATTTATAGATATTTACAGTCAGATATACCATGGAGGGGGTGCTATTCATGCCTTGTATGCGCTTCGCAGAGGTGGGGGAACAAGTCGAGGTGAGCGGTGGATATCCAGATCAGTCGGTAAGCCATGCGGCATACTCCTCGAGAATGCGCTCGTGTGGAATACCTTCGCCTTTATCGGCCACCAGCAATGCATGACGTACCGCGGCTACAAAGTCTATGCGCTCCTGCACATCGTCACAGGTCGCATCGTCAGGTAATTCCTCGATGATCTGAATCGCATGTTGCTTGATAGTCATACCTACCTCTTTATCCATCCCTCATCACCAATACTATTATACCACACCAAACTGTTTATAGCAGAGAAGAAGGTTAAGAGATGAAGTAAGAACAAAAGAACCGCCCGCGGGCGGTTCTCACAGAAGCTTTGGTGGAGCCAGGCGGACTCGAACCGCCGATTGTTCCGTGCGAGGGAACTGTTATCCCGCTTAACTATGGCCCCAATCCCTTTTGAGTATAGCAAAGACGCGGAAGAGTGTCAATTTATTGCTGGAGCGCGGATTGCCAATCCGCGCGTGATCACATCTGGAGCGCGGATTGCCAATTCGCGCATGATCACATCTGGAGCGCGGATTGCCAATTCGCGCGTGTTCATGCTTACTCGTGCGGATTGGCAATCCGCGCTCCGGCGGTTAATTGGCTTCCGGATAACTGCCCAGCACGCGCAGGAACATGCACTGTTCGCGCAGATCGCTCAATGCCGCCAGGATACGGTCCTCGGTGCGATGTCCCTGGAAATCGACGTAGAAGACGTATTCCCACGGCATATCCTTCGTCGGGCGCGATTCGATGAGCGTCATATTGATCTGATGCCGTTCGAGCACGGTCAGGATGCGGTTCAGCGCGCCCGCCTGGTGCTTTACCGAGAAGACGATGGAGGTCTTATCGTGCCCGCTGGGCTGCGACAGCGCCGGGCCGACCACGCAGAAGCGGGTACGATTGTAGGGTGAATCTTCGATGCGGTCGGCCAGGCGGGTCAGGCTGAAATGCTCGCCCGCCAGCGCATTGCAGATCGCGGCGATCTCCGGATGCCCCACCGCCTGCTCGGCGGCGCGCGAGGTGCTGCCGGTGGCCATCAATTGCGCGCGCGGCAGATTGCGCAGCAGCCAGTTGCGGCATTGCGCCAGCGCCTGGGGATGAGAATGTACCTGGATCACTTCGTCCAGCCGCCCGCTGCCCCACAGCGAGTGCTGGATCGGCACGTTCAGCTCGTCGGCGATGCTCAACGTCGAACGGTACAGGGCATCGAGCGCCTCGCGCACGACGCCCTCGGTGGAATTTTCGATGGGCGACACGCCGTAATTCGCTTTGCCGTGCTCGACCATGTCGATGATCTCGCCGATGGACTCCGCCGGCAGCAGCGCCGCCGTGGTGCCGAAGCGCTGCACGGCCGCCTGATGGCAATTGCTGAATTCCGGACCCAGGTAGGAGACCGCCACCGGCTTTTCCAGGTTCCGGCAGGCGGCGATGATCTGCTGAAAAATACCGCGTATCGCCTCGTTCGGCAGCGGGCCGGAATTGTGAGATTGTACGTTATCCAGCACCGCCCGCTCGCGCGCGGGTACGAAGGCGACGCCGTTGAGGGTCTCCTTCAATCCGCCGATGCGCTGCGCCAGCTCGGCACGCTGATTCAACAGCTTTACCAGGTTCTCGTCCACCCGGTCCAGGTTCCAGCGCAGCGCTTCGATGGTATTGGCGGTAAGATCGGGCGGTTGTCGATCGTTCATGGGCTTTAATCTCGGTTAAGTGATATGGGTGTCATTTTCGCATTTATGGGGGGAGATGGCAAGGCAGGGGTAAAGTTTTAAGTTTTGAGTTTTGAGTTCGTTTCTATTCGTGCTCATGCTCATGCTCGTGCTCGTAACAGTTTTCTTATGCCTGGTAAGCCTCACAAGCATGATAAACCGAGAGGCTTACCCAGGCAAAAGAAAGCTTATTCGAGCACGAGCACGAATCCGAAATAAGCCCTAACGTGGGCATTGCCCACAACCCAACAATCAAGCTTTTCCGGTAGGCTTTCCACGCGGCGGTTTCGATACGGCATAATAGCTATGAAAAGAATCGATCAGCTTACCTGCCTACTCAACCACCGGACTTACCTTGCCTGTTTGGGCAAAACCTTTGATACAACAATTTGCTTTCTTAAGGGCTTTCAACCCGGTATGGAAGTGAATAGTTAATGGAGCAGCGGAAAATCAAAGTTTACGGCTATAAACTGCCTGCCGTCTTCCGCGCGACCTTGCACTTTCCCCTTCGCAATCATCCACTCAAGCGCTTCATGCACCGCTTCCAGCGAAGTGTAACGCGGGCGGTAACCGAGCCGCTCCATCGCCTTCAGCGGGCTGCAGTGCGTGCTGTGGATGAGGTGGGCATAACCGGCGGCGGCGTCCTTCGGGTCCATCGTTTCTTTCCACTCTTCTACCGGAAGGTAGCATAGTTTCGCCTGCTTCCCGAACCAGCCGGCCACCGCTTCGGCATACCCGCGCATGGTCAGCGCGCCGCGCGAAACGACGAAGAAGCTCTCGCCTACCGCCGCGTCCCAGCGCTCCAGCGCCAGTTGGAAAGCCTGCGCCACGTCATCTGCGTGCACGTGGTGCATGGTCTCCAGGCCCAGGTTGGGCAGTGTTACTTCCTCGCCGCGCGCCAGCGCCTCGTAAACCTTCGGATTGAAGTTCGCCTGCGGATTAAGCGGCGCCCACCCCACCCCAACGATATGTCCGGGATGGAGCACGGTGACGGGAAAATCGGTCAACCCGAGCAGGTAACGCTCAACCGCCGCCTTGTTGATGCCGTAGTCGTCGATCGGCGCGCGGGGGGCGGATTCCAGCATCGGCACTTCTACATTGCTGCCGTGCACCCACACGGTGCCGCAGTGAACGAAACGCTGCACAGAGCCTCGCAGCGCCTCGACCAGGCTGCGGGCACTCGCTTCATTGAAGCAGAGCATATCTACTACCGCCTCGGGCCGCAGGCTGCGAATCGCCGCGCCGAATGTGCCTTCCCGTTCGAGCGCCTCCCGATCCAGTGTGACCATCTCGACTCGGCTCCACGCCGAATGCGGTTGATAAGGCAACCGCTGCCCGCGCGAGACCACCACCACCTCATGGCCGGCCTCTACCAGGCGCGGCGTCAGGCAGGTGCCGACGTGACCGGTTCCGCCGATAACGACAATACGCATGGTTGTCACCTCCATCGTGATATACGACGCCGGCGCTAAAATACCTGTAAGAGATGCGACTGCTGATGCTCTAATAATGATGCGCGAGCACTTCTGTCTTACTAACGCGCAATTTCTCGCCAACAGGCGCAGATTTTATCTTTGGTCGCGGCGCAGCCGTCCCGTGTATTGCAGAAAAGACACTGGCAAGGCGCGTCCGGGCTGTTGCCCCGTTGTCAAAACTCGATAAACCTGCTACGATGGCATGTTATTGATATTACATCGAGATTACTGATCCAGCCCGGACGGAGATCCGTTTCCGCAAGCTACGCCATTCGCCAGCATCCCGACAGAAAGGTAATTCATGCCTGACATCATGCCGCCACGTCCCCCGCGTGGGAGTAAATCGACGAAGGAAAATATGGCAGGCATTCCCGCCGGCTTGTGGCAAAAGTGTCCGAAGTGCAGCGCCCTCCTGTACGTGAAGGAGTTGGAACGCAACCTGCGGGTCTGTCACAATTGCCACCACCACTTCCGGTTGACTCCCGAGGAGCGGATCGCCCTGCTGACGGACGAAGGCAGCTTTGCCGAACTCGACGCGGGCATGAGCTCCGTCAATCCGCTCGACTTCCCCGATTACGAGCAAAAGCTGGCTGCCGACCGCACGAAGACGGGCCGGGAGGAAGCATTCATTTATGGCGACGCGCGCATTGACGGCATTCCCATCGTCTTCGGCGTGGCCGATTTCAACTTTCGCGGCGCGAGCATGGGCTCGGTCTACGGCGAGAAGGCGACGCGAGCGCTGGAGCGCGGCGCCGCGCTGGGCCGTCCCGTACTCTTCGTCACCGCCTCGGGCGGCGCCCGCATGCAGGAAGGCATTATCTCCCTCATGCAGATGGCCAAGACCAGCGCCGCCTGTGCGCGGCTGAAGGAGGCCGGCCAGCTCTACATCGTCATCATGACCGACAACACCACCGCCGGAGTTCTGGCAAGCTTCGCTTCGCTGGGCGATATCATCATCGCCGAGCCGGGAGCGTTGATCGGCTTTGCCGGTCCGCGCGTCATCGAGCAGAATCTGAAGATCAAGCTGCCGCCGGGCACGCATACCGCGGAATTCCAACTGGCGCACGGCATGGTGGATATGGTCGTCAACCGCCGCGATTTGCGCCTCGTCGTGGGTAAGCTGCTCGGGTATCTCTCCCCCGCCGTGCCGGAGCCGGAAGAGATCGACGACGCGCTCGCCATCGCGACCCGAGGGGAATAAGAACAATGGCCATCATGTCGCCCAGCCGCTGGCTCCCATTCGAGAAACCGCTGCAGGAAATCGAGGAACAGATCAGGTTGCTGGAGGAATATACCGCATCTCACGGTATCGACCGCTCGGAAAAGATCGCCGAGCTGCATGAGCGGCATGCGATGCTCAGCCGGCAGATATTCTCCAATCTTTCCGCCTGGGATAAAACAATGATGGCCCGCCACCCCAACCGGCCCTATACCCTCGATTACATGAAGATCATCTTCGATGATTTCATCGAGCTGCACGGCGATCGCCGCTTTGGCGACGATCCCGCCATTGTCTCCGGCGTGGCGCGTCTGGATGGGCAGGCGGTGATGGTGATCGGCCACCAGAAGGGACGCGACGTCAAGGAAAGGCAGTTCCGCAACTTCGGCAGCGCCCGCCCCGAGGGTTACCGCAAGGCGATGCGCGTGATGGAGCTGGCGGAGCGCCGCGCCATGCCGGTTATCTCCTTCGTTGATACTCCGGCAGCCGAGGCGCGGCTGGAGGCGGAAGAGCGCGGCATATCCGAATCGATCGCCTCCAGCATGGCGCTGATGTCGCGCCTGCGCGTGCCTGTCTATGTTATCATCATCGGCGAAGGCGGCAGCGGCGGCGCCATCGGCATCGCGGTGGGAGATCACATCGCCATGCTCGAACACTCCATCTATTCCGTCATACCGCCGGAAGGCTGTGCCGCCATACTGGAGACCTTTGGCCGTGACGGCAGCCGCGGATACGAGGCGGCTGAGGCGCTGAAGCTGACCGCGGAAGACAACCTGCGCCTGGGCATCATCGATGAAGTGATCACCGAGCCGCTCGGCGGCGCCCATCGCAACCTGCGGGAGACGGCCATTCTCATCAAGAATTCTGTCCAGGCGGTGCTGCCCGGCCTGCAGGCGCTGCCCGTCGAGGAACTGGTGTCGCGGCGCTATGATAAATTCCGCCGCATCGGGCAATTCACCGAAGGCTGACGAAACCTTATTTGATTCCCAGCTTCCCGAGGCCGCGCGCCTGGTAGTCGAAGTAATCGCGCGGCAACAGGCCTTCACCGGTCCAGAACAGGGTCAGGCAATCCTCCACCACGTTGATCTGGCGCGCGTAGTCGCCGCGGGTGAAGAGCAGGAAGGGCAGCGGCGTGCGGTAGAGATTCTCCGACGATGATCCCCACTCCCCGCCCGGCAGGTGGCGCCGCAGCACAACGCCGGCATATGCGCCCAGCGCCAGCGCCAGCGCGTTTGGGAAGGTTTCCGGCGTATATTGCCCCAGCCGGAACCGTTCGCGCAACACCTCATTCAGCCGCCGCAGACTGCCGGGCGTGTAGTCGAGATCGATCCCATAAACTCGCCGGACGATAGACACCGCCACGCTCGCCAGCGCGTCGGGAGGAAGCTGCACAATGCCGGGGTCCGGCAGCGGATAAGGAGTAGTTCGTTCGGGCATCGAAGGTATTGTAGCATGGAAGGATGGAAGGGTGGAAGTATCGATATCAGGTTTGGCGGGGGCAGGCACGGGTGGCGATATCACGGATGGCATCCAGCCTGGCAGTTACTTCCGGATCGATCCGTTCAGGTAATGCCAGTTTGGCCAGCACGTGATAATCGGTTTTTCGCAGCAGGTTCGGCAGATTCAGCCGGCGGAAATAGAGGTTGAATAGCGGATCGAGGAAGTCATCCGTAACTTTGATATCCGGTGACCAGGGATCGACATTGCGTAAGGTGCGCAGCGCGCCGGCGATCTCCACGATCGATGAGCGCATGACATCCTGCCGCGGACCGATCTGCGCGGCATCGAACAGGTTGGCCTGATCCAGATCATGGCGGGCATAGGAAAGTAAAACGTCTTCGCTGACAAAATAATTTTCGATTTCCCGCCGCTGCCAGCGCATCTCGATGAGCCCCCCGCTCGACTGATCTTCCGCCTGTTCGCGGTCGAGAATGGCGATGCCGAGTAAATCGTTCTTCGCTTCCCGCAATCCCTGGAAATGCTGGCGCGCCCTGGACATCTGATTGCCGATATAATGGACAAATGGTCGTTCCAGCACCGCGGCCGCCGGGTGATTCAGCAACTCGGCGAAGGCTTTGAGAATCGCGAGATCCGTCGATCCTTCCAGATACAATACCCACCCGGTCTGTTCCGCCTCGTAATATTGGTCGAAGCCGATTTCCTTCAACGATTTCAATACCTGGCTGCCTCGATCGTCGATCCGGTGCGGCTTGCCGACGAAGGCAATGACCACGTCGCGGTCTGCCGCTTCGTTCAGCACGACTTCCGAATGACTTGCGGCAATGACCTGTGAACCGAGTCGATCGGCCGTCTCTGTCAGCAACTGGTATATCTGCCGCTGCCTGAGCACTTCAAGGTGAGCATCCGGCTCATCGAGAAGTAGAACTGTCCGGGGATGAGTATAGAGATGAGTCAATAATAACAGAGTTTGCTGCACCCCGCGACCTGACGCCGACAGATCGAGTCTGGCGCCATAAATGTCCTTATACTGCATGTTAATTTCACCGCGCACGGGGTCATAAATCGGCGGCAGCAAGGCAACTCCAAAAAGCGACTGAGTGCAATTGAGAATTTCCTCCCAATCCTGCGCCGATTCGGTGTAAATGCGGTAACACAGGTTGCGTAGTACCTGCGCCGTCTGTCCTTCACCTATCAACACATCGATGCGCCCGGGCTCGAGTTTTGTCTCTATCGCGGCCAAACCGGACATCGGCGGCAGGAAGGCAATATTCGTCAGGCCGGCTTCTTCGGGTACGGGCATCCTGCCGGTCGATTCGCCGGCGTTTCTCAATGGACGGCAATAAAAGGATTCCTCGTTCGCATAATCGAATTCAACGCCGCAGCTCCATGCTTTTCCATCCGTTATGCCGTCAACGATGATATCGATGCGAATATTCTGCGTGCCGTTTCCCGGTTCGGCCATGCGAACCCGCAGATCGCGCCAGAGCAGGTTGGCATCGGGGATGGGAATGGCAATGAGATCCTTGCGGTTGATGGTGACGCCGGGACGTTTTTCCGGCAACCTGGCGCCATGCCGTTTTGCCAGCCATTGCTTCACCCCGATATTCCACAGCGCCAGCGCTTGCAAGGCAGTCGTTTTACCGGAATTGTTCGGACCGATGAGCACGACAGCCTGACCGAGCTCGACGCTGATATCGTCAAAGCGCTTGAAATTTTTTACGCGTAAATTGGTCAGCATGGCTGTCGTCCCCTGCTCCCGGCAGCAGCGATCCGTCTCATTCCAGCATAACAGGAGAGTGGAAGACCGGGCCACCCCAATCTTCCACCCTTCCAATCATCCAATCTCCCAATCGTTACGCCCAATACGCCGGTCCGGGTTTTTCGCTGATCAGCACGTCCTTGAGGAAGGCGACGGCCTTTTTGAAGCCTTCGCGGTTGCTCATCAGGCTGTCTTCGTGCTCGATGGAGAGCGCGCCGTCGTAGCCGATCAGGCGGAGGGTGCTGACCATGTCCTTCCACACCTGCGCGTCATGGCCGTAGCCGATGGTGCGGAATATCCACGTGCGGTGCAGCTCGTCGGTGTAGCTCTTGGTGTCCAGCACGCCGTGAGTCTTCGTGTTGATCTCGTCGATCTTGCAATCCTTGGCGTGGAAGTGGAAGATGGCGCCCTTCTTGCCCAGCTTGCGCAGGCTGTATACCGGGTCCATGCCCTGCCAGAACAGGTGGCTGGGGTCGAAGTTCACGCCGATCCGGTCGCCGCAGCTCTCGCGCAGGCAGAGCGCCGTTTCCGGATTGTATACGATGAAGCCGGGGTGCATCTCCAGACCGCAGCGCACGTTCTTCGCCTGCATGATGCCGTTCAGCTCTTTCCAGTAGGGAACGGCCACTTCGTTCCACTGGTATTTGATGATCTCGCCGAAGTCGGGCGGCCACGGGCAGGTGACCCAGTTCGGGTATTTCGCGCCGGGATGGTCGCCCGGGCAGCCGGAGAAGTTGATGACCGTCTCGATGCCCAGCATACTCGCCAGGTCGATCGTCTTGCGGAAGATGGCATCGTGTTCCTTCGCGATCTTCGCGTCAGGATGGATGGGATTGCCGTGGCAGGAGAGCGCGGATATCTCCAATCCGCGGTCGGTGATCTTCTTCATCCACGCTTGCGCCTTGCTCTTGTCGCCCACCAGCTCGTCCAGCGGGCAGTGGGGCGCGCCGGGATAGGCGCCGGCGCCGATCTCCACCGCATCGCAGCCCGCGTCCTTGATGAAATCCATCGCCTGTTCCAGTTGCATGTCGCCGAACAGCACGGCGAATACGCCGACTTTCATGGGAAACCTCCTCAGGAAGAGTTTTGAGTTTTGAGTTGTGAGTGTTGAGTTGAAGATACGGCAAATCGGAAGCTCGCTCAACTCACCAAGTAGAGATTAACCATCCGGCGTGGGAATCCTGCCGGATTTTACGGCCATCGAAAAAAAGAGGGTCAGGCGGCGCGAGGCAGATCGCGGCGCATCGGCTGTTCCTGTATTTCTTCTTCGGGAAGCAGCGAGACGAGGAAATGGCGGCCCGTGCGCATGGCGCCGCAGGAGAGAATGCCGCGCACGCGCGCCGTGTCGCCTTCCAGCAATATCACGTCCGCCGGCCGCCCATCGTATGGAATCACCTCATCGGACAGTTCAAGGGGCACCGCCGCCCACCAGGCGCCGTCGCGAAAGGTGAATTCCAGTGGCAAAAGGCGCGAACCGCCTTCCGCCGCCGTCACCAGTATCCCCAAATGACCTGTTGTGCCCATGGTGCTGCCAATATACTGCGACGAATGGGGGCATCAATAATCTACCCGGAAATTCTGGCTTTACGGACTTTTATTGTGCAGGTTGAAGGAATAAGAGAGCTTCTTTCGGAGTGCGGCGGCTCGACGCCGCACTCCGATAATTACACCGCCGTCGCGATCTTCACTGCCGGCACGTCTACCCACTTCTTCGTTTCGGCGGATTTGCTCATGGCGTCGAGCACCGCGCTGACCTTTGCGCCTTCGGTGAAGTCCGGGCTGGGCTGCGTATCGTTGGCGATGGCATTCAGGAAGTTGTAGATGGTGTGAGTGAAGCCATGCTCGTAGCCGATAATGTGACCGGCCGGCCACCACGCAAACATGTATGGATGCATGCCTTCGGTGGCGAGGATGGTGCGGAAACCCTGCGCGTCGGCGGGGTCCTCTCGATTGAAGTATTGCAGCTCGTTCATGCGCTCGAACTCGAAGCGCAGGCTGCCTTTTTCGCCGTTGATTTCGAAATACCAGCCGTTCTTGCGGCCGGCGGCGAAGCGCGAGGCCTCGAAGGTGCCGATGGCGCCGTTTTTGAAGCGGGCCAGCGCGATGACGGCGTCGTCCACGGTGACTTCGCCCATTTCGCTGCTGCCGGCGGCGGTCAGACCGGCGCCGAAATCGGCCTGCTTTGGGCGCTGCTTGATGAAGGTCTCCATCGTCGCCGTCACTTCGGCGATGTCGCCGAGGATGAACATGGCGGTGTCGATGATGTGGGCGTTGATGTCGCCGTGCGCGCCGGAGCCGGCCACGTTTTTATCCAGCCGCCACACCAGCGGGAAAGCCGGATCCATGATCCAGTCCTGCAGGTAGGATGCGCGCCAGTGGTAGATGCGGCCCAGGCGGCCTTCGGCGACGAATTGCTTGGCCAGTGAGACGGCGGGGCAGGTGCGGTAGTTGAAGCAGACCATGTGCTTCTTCCCGGATGCCTCCGCGGCCTGCGCCATCTTCAACGCCTGCTTGAAGTTCATTGCCAGCGGCTTCTCGCAGAAGACGTGCTTGCCGGCGCGCAAAGCGGCAATCGCGATCTCCATATGCGTGTCGTTGGCGGTGCTGACATCGACGATGTCCACGTCTTTGCGGCGGATGACCTTTTTCCAGTCCGTTTCCGCCGCCTGCCAGCCATATTGGACGGCGGCGGCCTGCACCTTATCAGGAGTGCGCCCGACGATATACTTCATGACCGGCTCGATGGGCGGGTCCATCATGCGGCTGACCTGGCGGTAGCCGTTGCTGTGGGCCTTGCCCATGAAGTTGTAGCCGATCATCGCCACATTGAGTTGGGGTTTCGCCATAAGTAATACCTCCGGCATGAGATAACTCGTTTCTTATTAGGCATTGCGTGATTTTTTCCTTTTTTTGACGGCGTAACAATTCAGCGTAGCGGAGAGAGGAAGGCTGGAAGAGTCGGACGAGGACAAGTCAGACCAGTCGTAGACCAGTCTGACCAGGCCGGTTCAATCAGCTTAAGCATTTAAAAAGGAAATCAGGCGCCCGCGGCGAAATTGCGTTTTATGCGTGACGAGGACGCGTGGTATGCGCTGGGGTGCGCGCTGCTTGGTGGGCGGGCGGCGATGCGGTTGCTGGAGGCATTTCAGCAGCCGGCGGCTATTTTCGCGGCCACCCCGCACGCGTGGATGACTAAAGCGAAGCTGAGTGCCGCCGCATGCAACCGGCTGGTGGCGGCGGCTAACCGCAATCACACCGCCGAGCTGGAGCAACTGGCAAGGGTGGGTATCCGCATAATCGGCCTGCGCGACGACGATTACCCCGCCCGCCTGCGCACAATTTACGATCCGCCCGTTGTCCTCTTCGTGAAAGGTACATTGCTGCCCGCCGATGGCCAGGCCATCGCCATCGTCGGCTCGCGCCGGGCGTCGCCTTACGGGCGGCACGTGGCAGCCGAGCTGGCGGCGGGACTGGCGCGGCATAACTTCACCGTGGTGAGCGGGATGGCGGTGGGCGCGGACGCCGCCGCGCATGAAGGCTGCCTGCGCGCGGGCGGGCGGACGATCGCCGTGCTGGCGGGAGGCGTGGACGTCATTTACCCGCCGGAGCACGCCGGTCTGTACGAGCGCATCGCGGCGGCGGGCGCGGTAATCAGCGAAGCGCCGCCGGGCACGCCGGTCACACGGCAGAGCTTCCCCATCCGCAACCGCATCATCAGCGGGCTGTCGCTGGGCGTGGTAGTGGTGGAAGCGCCGGAAAAGAGCGGCGCCCTCATCACCGCGGATCATGCCGCCGAGCAAGGGCGCGAGGTGTTCGCCGTGCCGGGCAGCGTGAATTCGACGCAAAGCCGCGGCTCGCACAAACTGCTGCGCGACGGCGCGCACCTGGTGGAGTCGGTGGATAATATCCTCGAAGAGATCGGCATGCTTATTCCCGTCGCGCGTCATATCGATCCGCTGGCCGGGCCGCGCTGGGAAGGCTTCGGGGAAGAAGAGGCGCCGCCCACGCCTTCGCTACTCGCGGAAGAAGCGGCGCCCGCTCCGCCACCCGCGGTGGAGACGCCCGCGCCGGCGCTGCCGCCGGAAGAGGACGCGCTTTTCCGCCTGCTTTCCGTGAACGCGAAGGCCATCGACGATCTGATCGAGGAAAGCGGCTTGCCGCCTGCCCAGGTAAACGCCGCGCTGCTGGTGCTGGAGCTGAAGGGATTGATCCAGCGCAGGCCGGGAAATCAATATATTCGATTGAGATAGAAAGGTGGGAGATGGATTTTGGCCATCTCCCACTTCTATCCTCGCACGCGCGGGCGGGACCCCGATTTAGCAGGGCAGGCTGCCCGCGCTCCGGCATATCTTTACGCAGCCTTCTCGCCGCGCTCCATTTCATATTCACCGAGAATGACCAGCATGCGGGTAATCTCCCCCGCATCCCGAACCGTCAGCTCGCCGCGCCGTTCCTTCTCGCGCAGGTTCCGCAGCCGTTCGCGCGCCATTTCGGGCGTGATATCATGATGCATCTCCGGCATCTATCTCCCTCCCTTCCTGGGCCGATGCCCATCGTATATTGCCCAGCCCGCTTCAATCGCGAATCAGCAGAATGGGAAAGTGGAACACCATCATATTTCTCCGCCGCAAGCGGGTATAACAAAATTTGTGCGGCATGCTGAATTGACCGATTTTAGCAGGTTGATTCAACTGGACAGCATGCAATGGATTTGGTAGAGTTGACGCAGAGAGAGGAGTTGCCGAGATGGAAGAAAAAGTGAAAGAAGCCCTGGAGCTTGTCCGCCCTTACCTGCAGGCCGACGGCGGCGACGTCGAACTGGTCGGCGTAGACGAAGCGGAGGGCACCGTGACGGTCCGTCTTACCGGTGGCTGTGCCGGATGTCCCTATTCGCGCATGACCCTTACCAACGGCATCGAGCGCATCGTCAAGGAAAAGGTGCCGGAAGTCAACCAGGTAGTCGCCGCTTGAATACCGAACCACCGCAACCGTGGAAGCCGCGGGCGGCTTCCACGGTCTTTGCATACCTCATGGCTTCGCCGGCGCAGATCACCGCAGATCGTCGGTTTTTAACGCATTCCCACACTGGATGAAGATTACACCATGCCTTCTTTGAGCTACTGTGCAAACGTTGACGAGCGGATAGAACGGCTGCTCGCTTTATACGAGCGGCGGGCGGGAGACCGCATCTGCGCGATCATGCAGTTGCCGCCGGGGCGGGCAAAGCGTGGGTTCGCGGAGACGCACGAGGCGGGCTACTGCGAATACCCGGACCCGGAGGAGCGGATCGCCTTCTGGGACGAATTGTTCGCGGAACGGCGGGAGATCATGGACGATTCCATTCCGGCAGCCTACTTGAGCGAGATGGACCAGGGACTGTACGGCGGGTTGCTGGGGGGCGAAGTGCGGCTGCTGTGCGATCCCGGCAGCGGGTGGATCTCCTCGATGGTTCCGCCGCTGATCAAGGATTGGGGAGAATTCGACCGGCTGGGGATCAGCTTCGACAATCTCTGGGGACGGCGCTACCGGCGCCAGCTCGAAGTATTCCGGCAGGGCGCGATGGGAAAATTCGCCGTCAGCCACTTCATCCTCATCGACAGCCTGAACTTCGTCTACGAACTGTTCGGCGCCGGGCGAACCTACGAGGAGATGATCGACAACCCGGAGCAGGTGCGCCGCGCCATCGATTTCGCCTTCGAGCTGAACGCGCGGGTACAGGATTTGTTCTTCACGGAAATACCCCTCTTTCGCGGCGGAACCTGCAGCACTTTCTCGCAATGGTTGCCGGGCCGCGTGGTGTCGGAAAGCCTCGATCCCTTCCACATGACCTCAGTAGACTACTTCGAGGAGTGGGGGCGCGAGCCGGCGGAGCGCATCATCGCCCGCTACGACGGCGGCATCATCCACCTGCACGGCAATGGCCGCCACCTGCTCGAGGCGGCGGCCACGCTCAAGGGATTGAAGGCTATCTACCTTGGCGACGACATCGGCTACCCGCCGGCCTTCCAGGCGCTGCCCGAGCTGCGCCGGCGCGCGGGCGACGCGCCGCTGTCCGCCGGAGTGGAATTCACCGACTTCACCGCCGCCCTCGCCGCCCACCGGCTGACCGGCGGCGTGCTTTACCTGGTTAGCGGCGCGCCGGATACGGCGACGGCGAACCGGGTGATGGAACGGGTGCGGGAGTACCGGTGTGATTAGTCATAAGTGATTAGTGATAAGTAATTAAGTGATAAGTAATAAGTCTAATAAGATAACGAAGGTTGAAGTTCTTTACCATTCTTATCACTTATCACTTCTGACTTATGACTTATCACAACCGGTTACGCCGCCATATCTTCGGGAAACTGCCGCGGCCGGGCGATTTTGTTGATCAACACTTCACCGACGGTAATTTCCGGACCGTGGATGATAAGGTCTGCCGCGTGCTGCTGAATCCAATCGCGCAGCGCGCGGTTGGAATTATCCGCCTGTTCTCGCGTCTCGAAGAACACCAGGCCCATTAACTCCTGCTCGGAGATCTTCACGAAGCGAAGTTCGATGAATCCCGGCTCCCCGGTGAGGATATTCGGAATATAATCCTCGCTTACCCGCCGCACAACCTCATCGACCGAGGTGACGGTCGCATGTCGTGTGATCGCATACATTGGCTTACTCCTTTCCTTGCATCAAGGGCATCCCGGCTCGATTATCTCCGGATGCCTTTCAGTTGAAAACGCGGTACAGGTAAATTTCCCCGACAAGAAGCCACGGGCAGCTCAGTCCGGCCGACCAACGGATAAAAAATCGACATTTACAAACTGAAGTTTCCTATTTTTTCACTGGACTCAGCCGCCCATTTTTGCTATAATTTGGGTGTCTTCATCCCGTCATTCGGCCAGAGACACCAGATATGCGGGCCGGAACTCGCGCCGCGCTTCGCGGCTCCGGGCATCCTCATTTCCCATGACGCTCACGGCGCCTTGTAGTCCGTTCCGACACGCCGGCGACGGCAGTAGATGAGAGAATCAATGGTGCAAAGCGACACTGAAGGAGCACGAAGCTTGTTGGACACACAGAACCTTGAATACACCGAAGCACAAATTCGCGTCCTCAAAGGATTGGAAGCCGTCCGCCTGCGTCCGGGCATGTTCATCGGCGACACCGACTTCAAGGGCTACCATCACCTGTTCAACGAGGTGATCGACAACTCCATCGACGAAGCGATGGCCGGCTTCTGCACGGAAATCGTGGTGACGCTGTACCCGGACGACGTGCTGTCGGTGGCGGATGACGGCCGCGGCATTCCCGTCGGCATCCACCCGGAGGAAGGCCGCTCCACGCTGGCGGTGGTAATGACCGTGCTGAATGCCGGCGGCAAGTTCGGCGACGGCGGCTACAAGGTATCCGGCGGCCTGCACGGCGTGGGCGTTTCCTGCGTGAACGCGCTCTCAGAATGGCTGGTGAGCGACGTATACCGGGACGGTTATCATTACCGCATGCGCTTCGAGCGCGGCATTCCGGTAACCGAGCTGGAAACCGTGGGAAAGACCACCCTCCGGGGCACCACGCAGACCTACAAGCCGGACCGCGAGATATTCGGCGAGAACCTGCACCTGCACCCGGAGACCATTGTCGGCCGCATGCGCGAGCTCGCGTACCTGAACAAAAATCTGAAGATCGTCTTCAATAACGAAGTCAACGGCACGTCGGAAACGCTCCACTTCACCGGCGGCATCGCCCAGTTCGCGGAAAAGCTGAACGCGCTGAAGGACCCGCTGCACAAGGTGCTCTACGTATCCAAGGACCGTGACGACGTGGTGGTCGAGCTGGCGCTGCAGTATAACGAAGGCTACCAGGAAACACTGTTCGCCTACGCCAACAACATTCACACCATCGACGGCGGCACGCACGTCTCCGGCTTCCGCACCGCGCTCACCCGCGTGCTGAACAATTACGCGCGAAAAAACAACATGCTGAAGGAGAAGGACGCGAATTTCACCGGCGACGACGTGCGCGAAGGGATGACCGTGGTGCTGTCGGTGAAGCTGCCCAACCCACAATTCGAGTCGCAGACCAAGGTGAAGCTGCGCAACGCGGATATCGACGGCATCGTCAACTCCATCGTGGGCGAAGCGCTGAGCGACTTCCTGGAGGAACATCCGGCGGTGGCGCGCAAGGTGGTGGAGAAGGCGCTGACCGCCTCCCGCGCCCGCGCCGCCGCGCGCAAGGCCGTCGAGCTCGAGCGCAAGTCCGCGCTGGAGTCCTCCAGCCTGCCGGGCAAGCTCTCCGACTGCCACAGCAAGGACCCGGACGAGTCCGAGCTGTTTCTGGTCGAGGGCGACTCGGCGGGCGGCTCCGCGAAGAAGGCGCGCAACAGCAAGTTTCAGGCAGTGTTGCCGCTGCGCGGCGTGGTGCTGAACGTGGAGAAAGCGCGGTTGGACAAGATTCTCAACAACAACGAAATAGCCGACATGATCCGCGCCATCGGCGCCGGAATACTCACCGGCGGCGGCAACGGCGGAAGCGAGAACGGGGATGAATCTGAAAACGACAGCGAAAGCGGCACTTTCAACCTGGAGAAGCTGCGTTACAACCGCATCATCATCATGACCGACGCGGATGTGGACGGCGCGCATATCCGCACGCTGCTGCTGACGCTCTTCTTCCGCTACATGCAGCCGCTGGTCGAGCACGGTCACGTCTTCATCGCGCAACCGCCGCTGTTCGGCGTGCGCCAGGGCAAGACGATCCGCTACGCGATGACCGAGAAGGAGCTGGAGGAGATCATGCAGGACACCTCCAAGCGCGGCACGCAGGTGATGCGCTATAAAGGGCTGGGCGAGATGGACGCGGAGGAGCTGGCGGAGACCGCGATGGATCCGCAGACCCGCCGCCTGGTGCGCGTCGAGCTGGAAGACGCGGTGGCTGCCGACGAAATCTTCAGCATCCTGATGGGCGACGCCGTGGCACCCCGCCGGGAATTCATCGAGAAGTATGCGAAGGAAGTGAGCAATTTGGATATTTAAGGAGTGGCGGGTGCTTTGTGGCGAGTGGCGAGTGGGGGCGGGCTTTTCAGCCCGCCCCCACTATTATTTACGAACATAAGGGGTTTATCACCTTTATCGAAACAGTTATTCGCTGAACATTTGTTTTTACGCTGATTTACAGGCGATGGAGAGTTGTTTCACGCTCAACAACCGGGGGGGAGTGATGGGAATGATTGGTATGATAGAAAATGTTTCACGTGAAACAATTAGAAACACTTCAAATTATTAACTATCATGAATTAAGTAGAAGTAACGCTACACTATCTCATTGTGAAAAAATGAAAATTGCAAAATGAAAAATGCCAAATGCTGCCCCCAAATTCAGAGTGTTCGGAGTCACGCGAAGCACCTGAGATGAGTTGGGGAGAAGCCCAATGGAAGGGGGGCGAGAGATGCGGGCAGGTGGGAGTCATGGAGAAAGGGAAGATGATTGATTTGGTAAATAGTGACAGGGGTAACTGTCCCGCATTTTCC
>Ga0172370_10002135_pt1 | contig 28938 bp, 22 predicted proteins | sample LakKiv5m_FD_114538 | JGI IMG/M metagenome (GOLD analysis project Ga0172370, IMG submission 114538) | Freshwater microbial communities from Kabuno Bay, South-Kivu, Congo - kab_022012_11.5m | ecosystem: Environmental > Aquatic > Freshwater > Lake | place: Democratic Republic of the Congo...
GTCGCATGATTGCCTTCATCATCCAAAAGGTCCATCTGATTCAGTGAAAATGCCCCGGGCGTTATGATCACCTTGTGTGTAAACTGAAACTTTGCATTGATGTAGTCGACAATAAAAGAACCTTTCTGAACCAGTACCTCACCATTCAGCTGAGGCTCACTTCGTTTTCCAGTGACAGCAACATGCCCGGTGGCTATCCCCTTCACATCCCGCAAATCAGGCCTTACAAACGGGTTGGCAATGTCCATTCTGAGTTTGTCCACGTCAATCAAGAAATCCAGACTATCCGTAACAGGATTATATTGTCCGTTGACCTGGAGGGTTTTGATCGCTCCCCTCATGGCCAGCACACTCATGTCAACCGGCTGCCCCGCCCCCCCGCTGCTGCTTTTGATGGTGGTCCGGCCAAGCATCTGGCCGTTAAAACCCAGGCTGTCGACCACGAGATCTGCAAGGAACATCCCCTTGTCTTTCATGTCATAGAACTTAGCATCCCCGGTAAGGAAGCCGCTCAGGGTGGTCTTCTTCGACCGGTTCATCTGATTTACATGATTCAGGTTCAGGCCGTTGAATGAAACATAAAGGGTATCGGTTGCCTGGGGTGAAATCGCACCGTGTACCCCCAGCGACTCATTACTGTGACTCAGCTTCATCCCATTGACGGCGATCCTTCCGGGATCCAGATCCATTGTAAAACCGGCCAGTTTCCACAGACTGTCGTTGTAATACAGTTCGGAAGCCGGGAAACCAAACCTGGCTGATAACTTTCCCTGATCATTCTGTCTGACCTGTCCGGTGCAGAGAATATTGCCCTCATTTCTCGGTGCGGACTGATTTTTCCAGAACAGTGCTGCCTGCAGGTTGTTTTCCGACAGCATCATGTCCAGATTAACCTTCTCAAACACATTGTTCCGGTCAAACTGAACCTTTTCCAGATCTCCGGCAAAGATGACCGAATCGCCCCTCGACTGCAGCTTGACGTCAAGCCCTGTATACTGCGTTCCCCCGATAGCGAACTGTGGCGAGGATCCTTCAAGGAAGATAACCTGTTCGGATGCATCATAGGAACCGCTGATCCGTGAATTATCCTTGAACTTCAGTGTGGGCAGGAGAACCTGAGTCACAGGTGTGGGATTTTTCAGCTGAATATTGAATGCGAAATCATTCAAATGGGCAGCATCGGTCTTTTTAACACCGGTAAGGGCGGGAATAAACCTTGCCACCAGACTTTGCATCTGCGCCATCAGGTCATCCATGTGGATATTCCCCACCAGACGTGCATCCACATAATCAGATGAAAGGACAATCTGTCTCCGGCCGGCTTCCGGGTTGGCCGACAGGGTCAGGGCATCAACGGTGAGAGTACCGTTACTGTTTGTGTAAACCGAATTGTTGATCCGCACAGTGCCCGTTACATCATCGAGGTTTTTGCCCGACAAGTCACCGTGCATGGTCATGCTTACCGAGGCTGCCGTGTCATTTCGGATGATATTCAGTGCATCCAGATCGGTCTTAGCCACAGCCAGATCAAAATTCAGCTCAGGACGGGCTGTTCCCATATTGAATCTGCCTGATAGGTCAAAACTGACATTCGGGTCCCGCAAGCTGAGCGTTCCTTCGAAAAGTTTGCCATCTGCCTGGCCTTTTACGGCAAGGTCCCGGAACGTATAGCTGTTCAGGGTGAAATGCCGGACATTCCCGTTGACAAAGGCCTTCAGGTATTCTTTCCCATCCCAGACCCCGTCAACATCCAGGTTAAATTCAAGGGCTGTGATATTTCTGGCCTGGTCGATCCATTGATCAGGATTGAAATTTCCTGCGGATATATTTCCGGAGAAATTGTATCCGTTAACAGGATCATTTTTGTGGACCTTCAGGTTGGTGGTGAACATACCGTATGGCAGCGCCCATTGACCGGTGGTGATGAAATTCTCCAGGGTACCTGTGAACAGACCGCTGTATTCAATGGAACCCAGATCCCTCACGGCTTCCGGCACATCAAGCTCAAAACCTGGCACCTGTCCGGCGAAAACCTGATCTGTAAGCCGGGTAATATTGATCATCAGATTCCGGGTCCTCAGGTCGAAATAGGCTTCCTTCAGTTCTCCCGGATATTCGTAGCTGAGATCTCCCTCAAAATAAGCAAGGGACGACCACCTTAAGCGTGCATCGGTCAGTTGAGCCTTACGGAGCGTTCCCCTGATCAACCCTGATATCTCGATCGGATCCTCCAGACTGTTATCGATGCCGCCTATGAGATTGATATCCCTGGGACTGATATAGGTTTCCATGCCCAGTACCAGTTCAATGCCATTACCTGTGGAATCCGCCTGAGTCCCGGCCCCTGCGGCCATGTGGGCCGACGGAGAGACAATCAGACTGTGCCCTGTGACGATTTCCACCCCCGAGGTAGTTATCCCGGTGGAATCATAGGAGACCCTTCCGGATGCGGTAACGATGTTGAAACCGCTCTGTTCAACCATTGAAAGCAAATGTACATCAGCCCGGATTCCGGTGGAGTCCACTTCAATCCGGTTGATCTGAGACTCAAGTTTCGAAATGGCAAGATTATCCCAGCTGATGCGCCCGTTTTGAACCAAAGCCCCGTATTTATGAAGTGAAACCTGACCGTTTCTTAGGATCAGCTGGCTGCAGGTTAGCGTGAATTTCTCCTGGCTTTTAACGGAATCCCCGCTCTTGAAAGAATCAATCAGCAGCTGATAATTCATTTGGCCATCAGGCAGTTCCAACAGGTTGGCGACCGGATTTTCCAAAACAACCCGGTTCAGGGCCAGTTTGTTATGATCAAGATAAAACCGGGCAACCGAGGTACGGAGGGAGGATGCATAAAACAGGGTATCGTCGATGGGGTCCAGGATCAGAATATCCTTGAGCTCTATCCGGTGAGGCCAGCGGATCAGCACTTCCCCAACCGACAGCTTTCCGTCATATTTTTTTTCAAGCCGCTGAAGGAAATGGTTCACTAAAGCAGTTTGCACACTCCTGAACCGCAGGCTGATCAAGATCGCCAGCAGCAGAATGACAACGGCTGAGAAGCCGAAAAGGGTCCGTGTAACCTTTTTATTCGGCAAGGATATTCTTTAGTATTTTTGCCCCGAAAAAATCATTCCAAAATAACAAAAAAACGAGCGAAAAGCCTGATTCTTATGAGCACTACCATTCTCGGAATCGAATCCTCCTGCGATGACACCTCAGCGGCTGTGATCCGTGACGGCCTGTTGCTGTCGAACCGCATTGCCAATCAGGATGTGCACAGGAAGTTCGGAGGGGTTGTGCCTGAGCTGGCGAGCCGCGCCCATCAGCAGAACATCATCCCGGTGGTGGATACAGCTCTCAATGAAGCCGGCATCTCCCTGAATGAGATTGATGCAGTGGCCTTTACCCGGGGTCCGGGACTCATGGGATCCCTCCTCGTAGGGACTTCCTTTGCCAAAGGATTCGCTCTTTCAAGAAATATTCCCCTGATTGAGGTTAACCACCTGCAGGGGCATGTCCTGGCACTGTTTCTGCGGCGGTCGGAAGCACCCGGAATACAGGCAAATACTGAACCCCTCCCCGGATTTCCCTTCCTCTGCCTGTTGGTTTCAGGAGGGCATACCCAAATCCTGGTCGTAAGGGATCATCTCGATATGGAGATCATCGGTCAGACCATCGACGATGCGGCTGGCGAGGCTTTCGACAAATGCGGCAAGGTACTGGGACTCCCCTACCCGGCTGGTCCGGTGATTGACAGGCTGGCCAGGGAAGGCGATCCGGAGGCATTCGGATTCAACAAGCCGAGGATTTCCGGATTGAACTACAGTTTCAGCGGGCTCAAAACCTCCTTCCTCTATTTTCTGCGCGATCATCTCAAAGAAGATCCGGATTTCATTCCGAAAAACCTGAACAGTTTGTGCGCTTCATTGCAAAGCACAATTGTTGAGATCCTTATGAACAAACTCAGGCAGGCCTCAAAACAGACAGGCATTAAGGAGATCGGACTCGCCGGTGGTGTGGCCGCCAATTCTGCCCTCAAAAACGCCCTACGCGCCGAAGCAACCAAAAGAAACTGGAGGGTCCACATACCCGAACTGGCTTACACGATGGACAATGCTGCCATGATCGGCATTACCGGCTATTACAAGTTCCTCAAAAAGGAGTTTACCGGCCATGATGTGGCACCGGTGGCAAGGTGGCAATAAGCTGAACGAAGCCCGCTCTACTTGACGATCCCGCTGAAGCCCATGAAGGCCAGCGAAAGGAGTCCGGCCATGATCAGGGAGATCGGAAAGCCCTTCATTCCCTTCGGAACACCAACCAACTCAAGTCGTTCCCGCAATCCGGCAAAAATGATGATCGCAAGTCCGAAGCCGGCTGCATTGGCTGCTGTAAACACCACTCCCTCAAGCAGGTTGTAATTGTTCTGGATAGTCAGGATGGCAATCCCGAGGACCGCACAGTTGGTGGTGATCAGCGGCAGGAAAATTCCCAGGGCCTGATATAGGCTGGGAGAGATCTTCTTCAGGATCGTCTCCACCATCTGAACCAGCGCGGCAATCACCAGGATGAAGACGATGGTCTGCATATAGGCGATATGGAACGGGTCCAGCACATATTTCTGAAGAAGGAAGGTCACCATCGTGGCCAGAACCATCACAAACATGACGGCGGCTGACATGCCGGCGGCTGTGCCGACACGGTTTGACACCCCCAGGAACGGACAGATCCCGAGAAACTTCGCCAGCACAATGTTATTAACCAGGATGGCGCTGATAAGTATGATCAGGTATTCCATAATTCGAGGGTTTCAGTTATTTGGTTTTCTTCAGTTGATTGACCAGTGCAATGAGGTAACCCAGGGCTATGAAGGCGCCGGGCGACAGGATAAACACCAGAATGGTATTGGCATTTTCGCCAACCAGGCTCATTCCGAAAAAGGTTCCGTTCCCGAGGATCTCCCGGATTCCACCAAGGGTGGTAAGGGCAATGGTGAATCCAACACCCATCCCGAGACCGTCGAGCAGGGAATCCAGAATGCTGTTCTTCTGGGCAAATGCCTCAGCCCTCGCAAGGATGATACAGTTCACAACGATCAGCGGCACAAACACGCCGAGGGCCTTGTAGAGTCCCGGTACAAACGCCTCCATGGTCATCTGGACGATCGTTACAAAGGAGGCGATCACCACCACAAAGATCGGGATCCTGACTTTGTTGGGCACCACGTTTTTGATCGCTGCAATGACGATGTTCGACATGGTCAGCACAAAGGTGGTTGCGATCCCCATGCCGACTCCGTTATTTGCCGATGTACTGACTGCCAGCGTAGGACACATGCCGATCAGGAGAACCAGTGTAGGATTTTCCCTGATGATCCCGTTGACAAAATGTTTGAAATGACTCATTGTTGTTCTCCTTTCTTCCAGGAATTATAGGCGCGCATAACTGCATCACAAAAAGCTCTTGAACTGATCGTTGCGGCAGTGATCGCATCGATTTCCCCGCCATCCTTGCGCACTTTCAGGATCTTTTCACCTGGATTTTTGCCCACGAACTGATCCTTGAATTTCGGCTCCATCATTTTCGTTCCCAAACCAGGGGTCTCTTTGTGTTCCAGAACCGAAGTACTGAAAATGGTTCCGTCGGGTTTCAGTCCCACCATCACGGCGAAGGACCCTGAGAAAGCGATGTTGGTTTTGGTACTCACAGCCACGCCGACCAGTACACTGTCCTTTTTAGCCGGATAACATTCCAGATCGCCAAGATCGGAAGGCACAGTGTACATCTCAGCGCTGGGATCATTGTTGAATTCTGGCACCACCAACCTGATGGCGTCCAGTTTTGCTTTCAGTTTTGATTCCGCAATCGGCCCTTCGGTGATGCTGTTCATGAATCCAAGGAGGGCAGATGCAACGGCGCAGACCCCCAGGAGGGAGAGCACCATGGTTTTCAGGTTTGATTCAAGTTTAGCCATTGGTTTTCACCTCCCCGAAACGTTTGGGTTTAATGTATTTATCGATCAGCGGAACAAAAGCGTTCATGATCAGGATCGCAAAAGAGACCCCTTCGGGATAAGCTCCGAAAATCCTGATAATGCAAGTGATCAGTCCGATCCCCACCCCGAATATGATTTGTCCCACGGGTGTCATAGGCGATGTTACCATGTCGGTGGCCATGAAGATTGCCCCCAGCATGATACCGCCTGCAAAGAGATGAAATACCGGATCGGCATATTTATCAGGATTGATGAGCCAGAGAAGTCCGGTGAAGACGACCACGGTGCCCAGAATAGAAACAGGAGTATGCCAGGTGATCACCTTTTTCCAAAGCATGTACAGTCCGCCGATCAGCAGTGCCAGAGCGGAGATCTCTCCCAGTGAACCCGACATATTGCCGAGGAACATTTGTGAATATTCAGGGATATCCTTCATCAGGTCGGCCAGCGGCTGACCGTTTTTCAATCCTTCTTTGAGAATTCCGAGGGGAGTGGCTCCTGTGGTGGCATCCAGATAGGCAAACCGGGATTCGATCGCTTTGGGCCAGGAGGTCATTTGCACAGGGAAGCTCACCAGCAAGAACACCCTTCCCGCGAGTGCCGGGTTGAATGGGTTCTTGCCCAGGCCACCGAACGACATTTTGGCCACCCCGATGGCCACCAGGCTTCCCACCACGATCATCCAAACCGGCAGGTTGCTGGGTATGTTGAATGCCAGGAGAACACCGGTAACTGCTGCGGAGCCGTCCCAGAGGGTCGGTTTTACCTTCATCAGGAACCTGGCGATCAGATATTCAAAAGCCATGCAGGAAATAACTGCCACGCCGGTGACAATCAGGGCTCCCAACCCGAAGAATATAAGTGAAACCGCGAAGGCGGGTACCATGGCGAAAAGCACACGGTACATTATTTTTTGGACCGATTCACTGCCATGCACATGAGGCGAATGGGAAACGGTTAGCAGATCGTTTGAACTCATGATTTTCTGGCTTTGATTAATCGGTTAACATTGGCTTTTCCAACCCTGATATAATCGAGCAGGGGCCGGTGCGAAGGACAGGTGTAGCTGCAGGATCCGCACTCCATGCAATCGAGCGTGCGGGCCGACTCCATGTCATCCCAGCGCTTGGCTTCGCCCAGACTCATCAGGAGATAGGGTTCCAACCCCATGGGACAGGCCTGATTGCAGCGCGAGCAGCGGATACAGTTCATTACCGGCTGGCGCAGGGATTCCGTAACCGGCATTACCACGATCCCCGAGGTTCCCTTGGTGACAGGAACGCCCAGCAACGGCAAGGCTTTGCCCATCATCGGTCCGCCGTTGATCACTTTCCCCGAACCATCCGGAAGTCCGCCTGCGGCCTCGATCAGCTTGCTCACCGGCGTACCGATCCGTACAAGAAAATTGGAAGGTTTTGAAAGTTTCTTTCCGGTTACCGTAACCACCCGCTCCACCAGCGGCTTATTCTTTAATACGGCTTCATACACGGCAAATGCAGTTCCCACATTCTGAACCACAACCCCCACATCGATCGGAAGGCCCAAGGAGGGGACCTCCCGGCCGGTGACTGCCTTGATCAGCTGCTTCTCACCACCCTGCGGATATTTCACCTTGAGCGGACATACCGAAATTCCCGTGTATTTTGCAGCCAGCCTGCCCAGAATATCGATGGCATCCGGCTTATTACGTTCAATTCCTATGATGGCTTTTTCCACCTCCAGGGCACGCATAAGGAGCGTGATCCCTGTCAGGATCTCATCACTCTTTTCCAGCATCAGCCTGTGATCCGATGTAAGGAAAGGCTCACATTCCACCCCGTTGATAATCAGAAGGCCGGCCTTTTTCCCTTTTGGTACCGAAACTTTGACGTGGGTTGGAAAGGTGGCTCCGCCCAAACCTACGATCCCCATCTCCCTGATACGGTCAATAATATCTTCCCGGGAGATGCCATTCGGTTTGATGAGATCGTCGGAACGGTCGATACCCTCCACCCATTCATCACCCTTCACCTCAATCCAGATGGCAGGTCTGGGATAGCCGGTGGCATCCGGGGCTGGCTCGATCTTCTGGACCACTCCTGACACGGGTGAATGAATGTTAGCCGATACAAAACCGGTACTCGCGGCAATCAGCTGACCGGTTCTCACCTGATCGCCCTTGTTGACGAGGGGATTTGCAGGTGCACCCAGGTGCTGCGACAGGTGAATGCATACAGTTTCGGGCAGCGGTAACGCAATGATCGCGGAACCTGAGGCCATTTTGTTCTCAGGGGGATGAACGCCGCCTTTGGAAAATGTTTTCAATGGTTGACCCTCCAATCAGATTAATTAACTGTGATCTCTGCAGTTGTCTGTTCCATCTCCGCCTTTTTCCTGGGTGGGAAATTGATCTCGAGGATGGAGTCAGTAGGACAAGCCTCCACACATTTCCGGCAAAGTTTGCATTTCACGGGGTCGATGTAGGCAAGCAGGTTCTCTATCTTGATCGCATCATATTCACAGGCTTTCTCACAGGCCTTGCAGGCAATGCAGGCCACTGAACAGGCTTTTTTTGCTACAGCGCCCTTGTCCTTGTTCACACAGGAAACATAGATCTTACGGTCCTTTTTGTTTCGCTTCCTCAGTTCAATGATTCCTCTCGGGCAGGCCTTGACGCAAGCGCCGCAGGAGGTGCACTTTTCATCGATGACCTCAGGCAGCATCGTGTCGGGATTCATCTGGATCGCATCAAAGGCGCAGACCACCACGCAATCGCCCAATCCCAGACATCCGTATGAACAGGCCGTGTCGCCGGCATAGAGTCCGTTGGCAATCTCGCAGGTTGCAGCACTGTCGTACACGGTTGTTCTGGGCCGGTGGGCCGGACTACCCGAGCATCGCACCACCGCTACCTGCGGATCCTTCTCCACAGCACTTCGGCCGAGCGCCGAAGCCACCTTTACCATTCCGTCATTGCCGCCAACCGGACAAAACAGGACATCCAGCGTTTCAGCCTTGACACACGCATCCGCAAAACCGCGGCAGCCGGGATACCCGCAACCGCCGCAATTGGCTCCCGGCAGGATGGCCTCAACATCATCTATCCGGGGATCTTCAAACACTTTGAATTTCTGCGCAACCAGGAACAGGATAATGCCTGAAAGGCTTCCTATTACGCTTAAACTGATGATCGTGATCACGATCGTATTCATATGCTGTATTTTATTCGGTTCTTCGGATCCTGAACTCAAACTTTCCGGAGATCCGTTGCCGGAATATCCAGATAATCAAATAATAAGGAGCAAGTGACCCCATGGCGATCAATGCCGACAAGCCCTCGCGGCCGGTAATGGCGCTCACCGTAAAAAGCACTGCCAGAAGGATGACAAGCGGAATGCCGTAACCGTACATCAGGGCGGTAAACCCCTGACGCTGCTCAAGCAGAACTTCCACATGATCACCGGATTTCCACACAGATTTCACCCCCTTAACCTCAACCACCTTTTCCTCTGAGTTTGAGATGGAACAAACACCCCGGGCATGACAGGCAGAACAGGCGGATTGGGCTACAAACCTAACGAAGACGGTTTCTCCTTCAACGCGCTCAACAATTCCGTCATGAGAAACTGAGGATCGGGACTCCATACCTTCTGTTAGCTAATAAACATGCGAAAATAGAGAGCGGATCAGGTATAAAGATTGTCATTTGTCAGGTTTTTCAAAATAAGTCTAATTTTGACGGTTTGGTCATAAAGATGGAATACACAAGGCATACGCTAGGCAACGGTCTGACAGTCATAACCCATACCGATAACACCTCCCCGATGGTGGCGGTAAATCTGTTGTACAATGTCGGGGCCAGGGATGAAGATCCCACACTTACCGGATTTGCACATCTGTTTGAACACCTGATGTTCGGAGGATCAGTCAATATTCCGGATTATGACACTCCCCTCCAGAATGCCGGCGGTGAGAACAACGCCTTCACCAATAATGACTACACCAATTATTATCTGACCCTGCCCTACCAGAATATGGAGACCGCTTTCTGGCTGGAATCCGACCGGATGCTGGAGCTGGATTTTTCCGAAGAGAGTCTGGCTGTGCAGAAAAAGGTGGTTTCAGAAGAATACAGGCAGAGATATCTGAACCAGCCTTACGGAGATGCCTGGCTGCTGCTCAGGGATCTGGCCTACACCACCCACCCTTACAAATGGCCCACCATCGGAAAGGAGATCCGGCATATTGAGGAGGCCCGGCTGTCAGATGTCAAGTCATTTTTTTACAGCCACTACGCCCCCAACAATGCCATCCTGACGGTGACCGGTCATGTTACCCCGGATGAATCCCTTCACCTGGCCGAGAAATGGTTCAGTCCGGTTCCCGCCAGGAGGGTTCCTGTAAGAAATCTCCCCGTGGAACCGGCTCAACAAGAAGCGCGGCAACTGGAAAAATCGGGGAATGTTCCCGGACCGGCGATTTATATGGCCTTTCACATCGGCGACAGGCTGAGCCGCAATTATTACCTGAATGATCTGCTTTCGGATATTCTCAGCAGCGGCATGAGTGCCCGGCTCTTTTTGAACCTGGTCAAGGACAAGAAACTGTTCAGTGATCTGGATGCCTATATCACCGGCGACCGCGATCCCGGCCTCTTTATCGTCAGCGGCCGGCTCTCCGAAGGGATCAAGCCGGAGCATGCCATTAAGGAGATATGGAGGGAACTTGAAAAACTGACTGAAACAACGGTTCAGCCAAGAGAGCTGGAGAAGGTGCTGAACCGCATGGAATCGCACCTGGTGTTCAATAACATGAACATTCTGAACAAGGCCATGAATCTGGCCTATTACCAGTGGCTCGGCGATCCCGGAATGCTTAGGAAGGAACCTGAAATATACCGGTCTGTCAGTGCTGCTGAACTGCAGGCGGCCGCTGCGGAGGTTTTCAGGCCGGAAAATTGTTCAACCCTTATTTATCTGAGCAATGGAGGGCGTTCCTGATGGAAAGGAAACAACAACCAGCAATCAGGATGGTCAGGGATCTCGACCTGATCCATCCATCCTCCGTGACCCTGTCAAACGGCATCCCGGCCATCCTGATCAAAGCCGGATCTGAACCTGTATGCAGGATTGATTTTGTTTTCAATGCCGGAAGCCGGTATCAGGATAAAATATTTCAGGCATCTATGGCCAACCAGATGATTCCTGAGGGTATCCCCGGAAAGAGCGGCGGTCAGATTGCCGAGGAATTTGAATTTTACGGCAGCTACTTCAATGTTTCCGCCGACCGGGATGAGGCCGATCTGACGATCCATACGCTCGAAAAATATGTCGAACCTGTTCTGACGCTCACCCGGGAGGTGCTGATCAGTCCGGAATTTCCGGTTGAGGAACTGGAGATCATCAAGGCTAACCGGATCCAATCGATGAAAGTGGATGAACAGAGGGTCGAGAGTCAGGCCAGAAAACATTTCAACCGGGCGGCCTTCGGCGATCAGCATCCCTATGGCATCGTGGGAGAAACAGAGCATATTTCGGCAATCAATCAGGCCGATCTGACCACCTTCCATGCAAAAGCTTACAACCCGGTGAACTGCCGGATCATGATCACAGGACCCAATCCGGAGAAATATCTCGAGCTGGTCGACAGATTGTTCGGACACAACTGGAACTCAGACACAGGTTCTGAAAAGCTACACACACCGATCCCACCGGCCGGATCCCAACTCGCCAAACCGGTGACCATTCCGGTTCAGGGTGCGGTTCAGACGGCAATCAGAATAGGTAAAACGCTGTTCAGCAGGACACATGAGGATTTCCAGGGGCTGACCATCGTCAATACAATCCTCGGGGGGTACTTTGGTTCCCGCCTGATGAGCAATATCAGGGAGGAAAAGGGATATACCTACGGAATCTCCTCCCATCTTGCAGCCTTGCAGGATATGGGTTTCTTCATGATTGGCGCCACCGTGGGGGCCGAAGTATGGCAAGATGCGGTTAAGGAATGCTTTCACGAAATCAGCCGGTTATCCGAAGAGCTCGTTCAGGATGAAGAACTTGACCGGGTGAGAAATTACCTGATCGGTCAGCTGCAGAGATCCGTTGACGGCCCCTTCCAGCTTGCCGACCAGTACAGACCGCTCTGGATGAATCAGCTCGATTTCAGCTACCTGATCCGGTTTATGAACACCATTCTTGAAATAACGCCCGAAGATATCCGGAACCTTGCCCGGAAGCACCTCGCACCGGATTCCATGCTGATTGTTGCCGCCGGTCCCATAGAAAGCTGAAAATGATTTGCTATTTTCACGGATGATGGCGCAACAGTATGTTTGAACTTACCTCCGAGGAAAATCAGAAAATCCGTGAAGCCTATGGAAATCTGGCAACAGGTTTGCCCAGGAATTCCAGCAAAGCCGACCGCGACCTGGTTCAGAAAGCCTTTGAGTTTGCACTCAGGGCTCATGGAAATGAAAAAAGAAAATCAGGCGAGCCTTACGTTCTGCATCCGATAGCCGTTGCCCGGATTGTTTCACAGGAGATTGGCCTGGGCACAAAAAGCGTGGTCTGCGCCCTATTGCACGATGTAGTCGAAGATACGGAATACACCCTCGATGATATTGAAAAAGAGTTTGGTGCGCAGGTCAGGTCAATAATCGACGGGCTGACTAAAATTACCGGAGCTTTCGACTCCAACTCATCCCTGCAGGCGTCAACATTCAGAAAGCTGTTGCTGACCCTGGTGGATGATGTAAGGGTGATCCTGATCAAACTGGCCGACCGGCTGCACAACATGAGGACCCTACAAGCCCTGCCCCGTAAGAAACAGATCAAAATCGCGAGCGAAACGCTGTACCTCTATGCACCCCTCGCCCATCGCCTGGGTCTCTATATGATCAAGACCGAGCTCGAGGACCTGAGCCTGAAGTATAAAAATCCTGAGATCTATAACGAACTGGCTAACAACATACTGCATTCCGAAAAAATCTCTGCCCACTTCATCAATAAATTCATCGACCCGGTGAGGCAAAGGCTGGAGGAAGAGAAATTCCGGTTCGAGATTTACGGCAGGCCCAAATCGATCTACTCGGTCTGGCGGAAGATGCAGGAAAAGAATATCCCGTTTGAACAGGTGTATGATATTCTGGCCGTGAGGATCGTTTTCAAACCTAAGCCCAGGATTCCCGAAATCACCCAATGCTGGCATATATACAGCATTCTCACTCAGTTATACAAGGCCAAAACCGACCGCCTCCGCGATTGGGTAAGCCGCCCGAAGGCCAACGGGTACGAAGCCCTTCATGCCACTTTCATGGGCCCCCATGGCAAATGGATCGAAGTTCAGATCCGGTCGGAGAGGATGCATGACATTGCCGAGCACGGGTTTGCCGCCCACTGGAAATATAAAACCGGCGATTCAAGGGAGGGCGAGATCGACCGCTGGCTCAAGAATGTGAGCGACATGCTCCAGTCACAGGAATCGGGCGACATTGAATTTCTTGAGGACTTCAAGCTCAACCTCTTCGATGCCGAGATGGTGGTGTTCACCCCCAAGGGAAAAGAGGTCCTCCTGCCCTACGGATCATCAGCACTGGATTTCGCCTATGAAATCCACACCGAGATCGGCAAGAAGGCCATCGGGGCAAAAATCAACCACAAACTGGTCCCTCTTTCGACCAAACTCAACACCGGCGACCAGATCGAGATCCTGACGTCCGACATCCAGAGTCCGCAACTCGAACAGATGGATTTCGTGAAGACAGCAAAAGCCAAATCCTCGATCAAGGATTCCTTCAAGGAACAGCGAAGGAAAGAGATTTTCCAGGGTCAGAAGCGGCTGGAGGAACAGCTCCGGCTGCTCAACTACCGGCCTCAGGCCAGCGTGTTCAAGAAGCTGTTTGATGAATTCGGGGTTAACAGCAAGGATGACCTGTACCAGATCATGGGCAGCCAGGACATCCCGCTGGATACCGTTAAGAAGATCCTGAAAAAACGTTCGAAGAGCAAGATCATGCGGTTCTGGGACCTTCAGTTGTTCAGCTCCAAAAAAACGGAACCTCAGTTTGAATCAGGATCCCAATCCAGTCTGACGATCCAGGATAATCCGGAGGGAACCGAGTTCCGTCTGGCAAAATGCTGTGAGCCCATCCCGGGTGAAGAGGTCATCGGTTACCGGAATGACGAAACATCGGAAATTATCATACACAAGGTAACCTGTCCGATTGCCAACAAACTCATCTCCAGCCAGGTAGATCATATCGTTCCGGCCAAGTGGACCACCCACAAACGGGTTGCCTACCTGGCCAGGCTTACCATGTCGGGCATCGATCGTATCGGCCTCGTCAACGACATAACCAACATCATCTCCAAGGAATTAAGTGTTAATATCCGATCGATGAACATTGAATCCAGAGATGGTATCTTTGAGGGACTTTTTGACCTGTATGTTCACCATACGGAGGATATAAACAACCTCATTTTAAACCTAAGCAAGGTCAAAGGCGTTGATAGTGTTAAACGGGTCGAAAAAATAGAGGATAACTAGAACGATGGAATGTACAGACGTCCAAACCACTGTAAAAGAGATCTTTTCAGAATATATTGGAAGGAAGGGGCACCGCAAAACACCTGAAAGATTTGCCATCCTCGATGAAGTGTATGCCAGGGATGGGCATTTCGATGTGGAATCCCTGTACATTCACATGAAGAATCATAGCTACCGGGTGAGCCGGGCTACCCTTTACAACACCATGGAGCTGCTCCTGGATTGCGGTTTGGTGATCAAGCATCAGTTCGGAAAAAATATCGCCCAATTTGAAAAAGCCTATTCATGTAAACAGCACGATCATATTATCTGCACCACCTGCGGCCGGGTCGATGAGTTCTGCGACCCCCGGATCCATGAAATCGAGAAGACTGTATCCAATGTCATGAAATACAGGATCAGTCATCATTCACTTTATTTTTACGGTACTTGTAAAAAATGCCAAAAATCTAAATAATGTAATAATTTAGATGGCGGATTACGACCAAGACCAAAGCATCTGACCAAACATGAACCAGGAAAAAGCAATTCTTCATTTTTACAAATTTAAAAACCTCCGCAACGCCCGTGTAAAGGACACAGTAAGCGGCAACTTGTATATCGTTGACAAAGCGCGAATGGACAAGACAAATGAGGATGATTTTATCGTGTGGGTAACGGTTACCAATGAAGTTTCAGGGGCTACTCAGGAGTTCAATTCAGATTATGCTAACTCCTTTTTCAAAGAGGTTTAGCAATTAACAATCGTTCCGAATTATTCACAGACCGAAGGTTTTTTTTCCCCCGGATCGGCAGGATTGTGTACTTTTGTGAGGTTTTTCAAATCCAAATCAAAATATCCTTAAAATGAAAGTTGATGTACTTCTGGGGCTTCAGTGGGGCGATGAAGGAAAAGGCAAACTTGTGGACGCTCTCACCAGCGGGTATGATGTGATCGCCCGTTTTCAGGGAGGGCCGAATGCAGGGCACACATTGGAATTCGGAGGCCAGAAGCATATACTCCATACAATTCCCTCAGGGATCTTCCATCCCGAAAAAATCAACCTGATCGGGAACGGACTCGTAATCGACCCCGTGGTATTCAGAAAAGAGGTGGACCGGCTTACTGCAGCCGGACTCGACCTGAGAAAAAACCTCTTCATTTCAAGGAAATCCCACCTGATCCTGCCTACTCACAGGATCCTGGATGCCGCACAGGAATCCAGCAAGGGCGAGGGAAAGATCGGGAGTACCCTCAAAGGGATCGGACCGGCCTACACCGACAAGATCGGCCGGGAGGGGATCCGGATCGGCGATATTGATTCTCACGATTTCAAAGAGAAATATACACGACTGAGGGATATTCACCTCGAAAAGATCAAAGCCCTCAATTATGAGTTTGAGCTGGCACCGCTGGAGCGGGAGTGGTTTGAATCGGTCGATGTGATCCGATCATTCACCTTTGTGAGCGGCGAATATCTGGTCAACCATTGGCTCTCCCAAGGCAAAAAAGTCCTGGCCGAGGGCGCTCAGGGCAGCATGCTGGATATTGATTTCGGGAGCTATCCATTTGTGACTTCCTCCAATACCACCTGTGCCGGTGCCTGTACCGGTCTGGGGGTTGCCCCGGGCCGTATCGATGATGTGATCGGGATATTCAAGGCTTATTGTACCAGGGTTGGAAGCGGACCGTTCCCCACCGAACTGGTCGAAGATAATGGTAACCTCCTTCGGGAAATTGGCCGTGAATATGGCTCCACCACGGGCAGGCCCCGCCGATGCGGCTGGCTCGACCTGGTTGCGCTGAAGTATGCCATCATGCTGAACGGTGTCACCAGTCTCATCATGACCAAAGCCGATGTACTTTCCGGCTTTGACACCATCCGGGTGGCAACCACTTACAAACTGAACGGCAAGATCATTCATGAAGTTCCGTTCGACAGTCTTGCCGAGGTGGAACCAGTGTATACCGAACTGCCGGGCTGGAAAACCGATATCAGGAAGCTGAGAGACAAAAAAGAACTGCCACAGGAACTTCTGAATTACGTCTCCTTTATTGAGGAGCAAACCGCAGTGCCTGTGACAGTTATCTCTGTCGGTCCCGATCGTGAGGAGACCGTGATGAATTACTGATCCTAATGCCCGACCAATTTGGTCAGGAATTGCCAGAATTTGCCAACCGTTTCAATGTTCACCTTTTCATCGGGTGAATGCGGGAAACGAATGGTCGGACCAAAGGAGATCATGTCCCATCCGGGATAGACTCCCCCAAGAATACCACACTCCAGCCCCGCATGGATTGCCTTAACTTCCGGCGTTTTACCGAAGTATTTCATATATACCTCTTTCGAAGCTTTCAAAACACCCGATTCCATGTTGGGTTTCCAGCCCGGATATTCGCCGTCAAATCCGATCTCGGCCCCGGCCAGTGAGAATACACTGACAAACATATTCTTCAGGTCTTCCCTGGCACTGTCCACCGAACTCCTGAGCAAACACTTGATAAACAAATGGTTCTCTTCGGATTTCACAATGGCAAGGTTGGTTGAGGTCTCACAGAGGCCCGGCATATCGGTACTCATCCTGACCACTCCGTTCGGACAACCATAGATCACCCGGATGATCCTCGAAGCTGATTCCTTATCGATTACAAAGGCCGGCATGGCAGTTTCCCTGAACTGAACCGTTACGCCAGGATCTGCTGATGAAAGCTCGCTTTTAACGATATTTTCAAAGGCTACAAGTTCCTTTTTCAGTCCTTCAACCGAGGCAGCAGGAACGAGAATATCAGCAAAAGCTTCCCTGGGTATTGCATTTCTGAGGCTTCCTCCGTTGATATTGGAGAGCCGGATGCCATACTTTTCTGCCGTCAGGTAGAGGAAACGGAAGAGGATCTTGTTGGAGTTGCCTCTTTCCAGGACGATATCCAGTCCCGAATGTCCTCCCTTGAGGCCGGTGACGGCAATCTGCATCGGAACAAAACCGGCGGGAACAGCTTCATTTTTATAATCTATTCTGATGTTGGCATTGGTGCCGCCGGCACAGCCGACATACAGTTCCCCCTCATCTTCGGAATCCAGGTTCAGGAGGATCTCTCCCTTCAGCAGTCCGGATTTCAGATTAAAGGCTCCGGTCATGCCGGTCTCCTCATCCACCGTAAACAGGGCCTCCAGCGGTCCGTGCGGTATATCCTTTGAAGCAAGCAGAGCCATGGCAGCAGCCACCCCGATACCGTTATCGGCACCGAGCGTGGTTCCCGTTGCTTTAACCCACTCACCATCAATTCTGGGCTGGATCGGATCCTTTTCAAAATTGTGCGAGGAATCGGAGTTGGCTTGCGGCACCATATCGAGGTGGCCCTGCAGGATGATACCTTTTTTGTGCTCCAGTCCCTTGGTTGCAGGCTTTCTGATGATCACGTTGCCCACCTCATCCACGATCGTCTCAAGTCCGAGACCTTTTCCGAAGTTTTTCATGTATTCAACCACGGCAGCCTCTTTTCCGGAGGGCCTGGGTATCTGTGTCAGATCATAGAAATATTTCCAGATCTCTTTTGGTGCAAGATTCAGAATTTCGTTGCTCATGATTCTTTAACAATATTGGGTAATTCAAGTCCGTAACCTTTCTTCCGGTCTTCGGCCTTCAGCATAAAGGCAAACAGAATGGCCAGAACGCCGAGCGACATGAAGATCAGCATCGGCAAGGTATAATTATAGGTATTCACAGTAAGTCCGTCCTTCACCACCTGCCCGGTAATGCAATATTTATCGAGCACCCAGCCAATCAGCGCGGGCACGCCCATCAGTCCCCAGTTCTGAACCCAGAAGATCATGGAATAAGCCGTTCCGAGCTGTTTCTCGGGAATGATTTTCGGAACTGAGGGCCACATGGCCGAAGGAACGAGTGAGAAACCGATTCCAAGGAGAATGATCAGGAGGATGGCGACACCCCACTGGTTCAGGAACGGGATCGAGAACATGGCATGCACAAAGATCAGAATAGCGGCTCCGATGATCATGATCGAGGCACCTTTGCCTTTCCTGTCATACAGATTACCAAACAGCGGCGTCAGCAGGATCGTCCCGAAAGGAAGCAGTGCGGGGATCATCCCGGCAAGCTTGTCGGCCACGCCGAACTTATTGACCATCAGGTCCTGTGCATACTTCAGGAACGGAAAAACGGCCGAATAAAACAATACACAAAGGATAGCAATATACCACCAGCCCTTGTTGGTAAAAATCTTTACGATGTCCGATACCTTAAATGACTCTTCGGTATCCACAATGGCATTTGCCTTGTCGAAATCAGCCTGTTCCTTATCGAGCTTCTTGTCCATGAAGGTATAGATAAAGAAGGCTATCAGACCGATACAGAGCATGATAAGACAAACCAGCACGGGAGCTGAAACCTTGTCGAATGCCTTGGCGATCGGGAGGGAGGTTGAAAGGGCCAGAGCAGTACCCAAACGGGCGGTGGCCATCTCAAGACCCATGGCAAGTGCTAATTCCTTACCCTTAAACCACTTAACAATGATTTTTGAAACTGTGATCCCCGCGACTTCAACACCAACCCCGAAGATTGCAAAACCAAAGGCCGCCATAAACACCTGCGCGTTCGTATTGAACCACAGGATATGCCATGTTTGACCGTCGAGGGAATGGGTTGAAACAGCCCAGTATTTTATTGCGGTACCGATCACCATGATGGTTGCCGCCATCAGTCCGGTGAAGCGAACGCCCATTTTATCAAGAATGATCCCCCCGATGATGAGGAAAAGCAGAAACACGTTGAACCACCCGTAGGCGCTGGTAAAGAATCCGTATTCCGAACTGCTCCACTTCAGCTGCCCCTCAAGCATCCCTTTCAGCGGGGCCATCACATCGGTCAGATAATAACCGCACAACATGGTGAAAGCCACGATACCAAGCGCGGTCCAGCGGGCAGTTTTTGAATCCCGCAATGTTCTTCGAAGTTGTTCCATGAAATCTTGTTTTGGTTGAAGGTTTAAAAGTATAAAAAATGATTACCTGCGAAAGATGTTCTTGATGGAGCCATAGGCCGGATAGAACTCGATAGCCGTGGACTCATCCTTCAGGAGGTTTGCCGGCACAAAATCAATCCGTCCGCATTGTGCCACGAGGAATTCCCTTGAAAAGAGGACTTCACCGGAGCGGCTGACCTCCACCTTCGATTTTTCCGGGATCCGGAAGGCAAGTCCGGGAACCCTCGGTGCCTTTGGGTCCTCATCTGCCCAGGTGATCTGATCCATCGGATTCAGCAGATCCCGGGTAAGCTGGATCACGATTCTGTCGGCCCCGCCAGTCTCCGGCGGTTCCACCCCATTCTGAGGGGTGAATGCAAACAGTGCAGAGGATTCTGTAAGCCCCTGACCACCTGGTGTATATACAAACTTATAGGAGCTCCGGTTGGTTTGTGTCCGGCCGGCAAAGAGCGAAAGATATCCGTCTTCCATAACGGCCAGTTCCTTGATCATCAGATCCAGCGAACCGTTTTCAGGAAGCCTCGTTCCGTCGTTTTCCTCATAAGCATATTGCCCGTTGAGCAGCTTGAACCTTCCTGTGCGGAGAAGCATCAGGTTATCAGCAGCCTCCTTAGCCTGTTCCATCATGGATTTCTGGCTCTCGGTCTTGCGGATCAGTGGGATCCGGATAAATGAAGTATCCGTTCTAACCACCCTGAAGATGGTATCAGGCAGAGGTTCGGTATTTTTTCGCATGGTCAGATCGGGATATTCAGGCTCATCGAACTTTTTTTCACCCAACTTTTGCGACATTTCCTGAGTAACGGCCACGTCAGTCACAACAGGCAGATTGATCCCCCGGATCAGGCCTTCGGGTGTGAGGCTGACGCGTGCTCCGAAATGCTTGCCTTCCGTTTCAATACGGTACATCTGATCAGGATCTTTCTCCGGATGAGAGGTCACCCTGATCTCCGCAATGGAATAGGTGGTGGTTTCCCGGGTCGGAACCCCGGTGATCCCGAGGAACCTCTCGGCATAGGCCGCAAACGGTCCGGGTTTGGTAACCTTTTTGTCAACCACCACCTCCACGTCGAAAACCGTGCGCGGAAGGGAGTAATACATGGCGTAATCCGCAGCGGTCATGCCCTGCGCCACCTTCCTTACCATGGTTTTGCCAGGGATGTCGCTGGTGAGGGCACATCCGCCCAGCAGCCAACCAATGGCCAGCAACCCAATTAAGTTTCTGTATTTCATATCGTTCCTGATTTTATTCTGATAAAAGCCTGTCCAATGTGTTCCGTAATATCTCCTGCCACCAGTGACTCCTGTCCTTTGATATTTGCGGCAATGTCACCGGCGAGTCCATGGATGAACACCCCCGCCCTGGCGGCTGTGAAAGGATCATACCCCTGTGCAAGCAGAGAGGTAATGATTCCGGTCAGTACATCACCCGATCCGGCTGTGGCCATTCCCGGATTTCCGGTGGTATTGAACCACACGGATCCGTCGGGCCCGGCCACCATGGTATGGGCTCCCTTAAGGACCACTACCTGACCAAACGTTGCCGAAACCTCCTTTAGTTTTTCAAACATGGAAAAGTGATCGGGCTGATTTCCGAATAAACGCCGGAATTCACCCGGATGGGGTGTCAGAATGCAATTTTTTGGCAAGCGGGTCATCAGTCCGGGATTGCGGGAAATAAGGTTCAGTGCATCCGCATCCAGCACCATGGGTTTATCCGCCACTGCGATCAGTTTTTCGAAGGCCATGGCAGTTTCAGGAGCTGTTCCCAGGCCCGGTCCGATACCGGTTGCGCTGAACGGAGCCATATCCGGGACTGTTGTCCAGATCTCAGGATGATGATCCGCAATCCCCATCGCTTCGGGGACTGCAGTCTGAACAACCGGAAGACACTGGTCAGGGACCATCAGCGTGGCCAGGCCGCACCCGGTTCGTAAGGCTGCCCGGGCTGAAAGAACCGCAGCACCGGCCTTTCCCTTTGAACCAGCGATAATCAGGCAGTGGCCAAAGGTTCCCTTGTGATCATACTTATTTCTGACGTGGACCCACGATTTGCAATCGGCTCCTGAGATGTAATGCAGTCCGGCGGGCACCTGTGAAAAAAAATCCGGATGAAGCCCGATCGGCACCACATACCATTCGCCTGTAAACCTTTGATATTCTGGAAAGAACATGCACAATTTCGGGACTTGCAAAGTCAGGGTCATATGTGCCTTCACCGCATGCCTGAGGGTATTGGTCCTGTTATCCTCGCCGAAAAGGCCCGAAGGGATGTCGACAGCCACCACCTTTGCCGGCTGGCTGTTAATATGGTCAATGACTGATGCGGCCAGCTCGTCCGGCTCGCGGGTCAATCCTGATCCGAAGAGTGCATCGATAATGATCTCATCCTGAGCTGACGGCGGAAGATCATCCGCGGTTTTAAGATAAGAGAATTCCCACAGAGCGTTGCGGTCCAGCCTGTTAAGATTCTCCTGGGCATCGGCGGAGTATCCTTTTGCTGAAAAAAGAACATGCAGGTATACCCTTCTCCCGTTTTCGGCCAGCAGCCGGGCTATTGCGATCCCGTCGCCGCCATTGTTTCCGAATCCGGCATAGATCCTGAAGGGATGTGCTCCGTGAAATCGGGTTAATAGCCAGGCCATCAGGGCGTTTGCGGCCCTCTCCATCAGGTCGGCCGAACGGATGGGCTCATGAGTGATGGTGTATTGGTCCGCTTCGCGGATCTGCTCTGTTGTCAGCACCTTCATACCCCCTAAAACTACGCAAATTATGGCTAAATTGAGGCGCTGTCAAAAGATTTCTATATTTGTGCTTAACGACTTACTATCAATTACTAACTAACAAATTCATCAACTATGTTCAAAGGACATCCAAAGGGTTTGATAGTCGCATTCTTCGCCAATATGGGCGAGCGGTTCGGCTTTTACACGATGATGGCCATCCTTGCTCTGTTCCTGCAGGCTAAGTTCGGTTTGACGGAGGAGAAGGCGGGCGACATTTACAGTTGGTTCTATTTTGCCATTTACGCTCTGGCCCTGATTGGCGGTATCCTGGCTGATGCCACCAAGAAATACAAAACGGTCATTCTGATCGGTCAGGTGGTGATGTTCGGCGGGTATGTCATCATGGCCGTACCGGGCCTATCACTGCCGGTAACGTTGATCGGCCTCTTCACGATTGCTTTCGGGAACGGGCTTTTCAAGGGCAACCTGCAGGCCGTGGTAGGTCAGATGTATGACGATCCTAAGTACACCAAGCTCCGCGACTCAGCTTACATGCTTTTCTACATGGGTATTAACGTGGGAGCATTCTTCGCACCGTTTGCCGCAACCGGTATCCGGAACTGGTGGCTGAAAACCAACGGATTCCTCCACGACGGCAGTTTGCCGGCCCTGTGCCACCAGTACCTCGACGGCACCCTGCAGGATCCGGGACAGTTGCAGACCCTCGCCAATTCAGTTAGTATGAATGGCCAGGTCACCGATCTCACCAATTTTGCCAACACCTATCTGGATGTCTTTGCCAGAGGATACAATTATGCATTTATGATCGCCGCCGGCGCAATGGTGCTCTCCCTGGTGGTGTATCTCTTCTTTAGTAAACTTCTGCCCAACAAGCAAAAGGCTGCCAATGAAAAAACCATCAGTCTGAAGGACAAGCCCATGTCAATTCCGGTTGCCCTCCTCGGCGCAGCAGCAGTGGCCGTCGGGGTCAGCTTCCTGAAAGACGTTGCAACCGGACTGGCTTTCGGACTCTTCGTCGGGTTCGTCCTCTGGATCATCGGAATTTCGAACAAGGAGGAGAAGCCGCGGGTATCGGCTCTCGTACTGGTGTTTATCGTGGTGATATTTTTCTGGATGTCATTCCATCAAAACGGACTGACACTAACATATTTCGCCCGCGACTACACGGTTAAGGCGGTGGATCCTGTTACGAATATGTTCTTCAAGCTCGGTAACATCCTTACGGTTGTAGCCTTTATCGCAGGTATCGTGCTGATGATCGGAAAGAAACGGCAGCGTAACACCCGGCTCGCCGGAATGGGGCTCTTCCTGATAGGTGGAATTCTGGGTACTTACCTGTTCCTGCAGGGCGACAAACAAAACCCGATCGGTCCTGAAGTATTCCAGGCTTTTAACCCGATGTATATTGTATCCCTGACCCTGCCGGTGATGGCATTTTTTGCCTGGCTGGCCAAGAAGGGAATAGAACCGTCCACCCCGCGTAAGATCGGGTATGGGATGATCATTGCCGCAACGGCTTTTATGCTGATGCTCGTGGCATCGTTGAATCTCCTTTCCCCTCATGAACTGAAGGTGATCGACCCGGTAACCGAGGCTGTCAAATTCAACCCGGTTCCCGATTCGTCGAGGGTGATGCCGCACTGGCTCATGTCGACCTACCTGGTTCTGACGATCGCAGAACTGTTCCTTAGCCCGATGGGACTTTCGTTCGTCTCCAAGGTGGCTCCAACCCGCTTCCAGGGCCTGATGCAGGCCGGATGGCTGCTTGCAACTGCAGCAGGTAACAAGCTGTTGTTCGTGGGAAGCACCATGTGGGGTAAGATCGACCTGTGGCAGTTGTGGCTGATTTTCATCGCCATGTGTATCCTGTCGGCAATATTCATTTTCTCCATTATGAAGAAGCTCGAGAAGATCACTTCCTGAGTCATAAGTTATTAACAATTGTTCATAACCTTGGTGCAAACAGGGTGCATACAAACAGGCCAAAAACTCTTGACAAATGATTTTTGCGGGTTAATTTTGGTCATACCAAGCGAGCGATAAACGGCCGCAAAAAAGGTGAGGTTCTTTGAACGGGATGAAACAGCGAAGACGAAAGTCAGGGCTGGCTGGCAGGCAGGAGAGGGAGTGAAGATCGACCGGTAGGACTTAAAATGAGAAATCGGATTAATATCAACCGACCGAAAGTAACCCCGGGAATGCGTGACGGCGTGGTGTCAGGTGCCACCTGCATCTGGAGGCAGACGTAAGTCGGGCCAAAGGCGGAACACCCACCGGGCAGCACAGGAAGGCGAAAGCCCGTCCCACCAGGTTAAAAGAACAATACACCAAGTGACGTTAACAGTAACTTGGCCGCCTCCGGGAGCTACGGCGAACGGACGGGGGGAACGGGGAGCTACCAAAAGTGGTTCCCCGTTCGTGTTTTATAACAGTCAGGTTTTTAGTCCCACCCGAAACAATATCAGGCGCGTAACATGTACCTTTAGGGTTCAAAACTCTGAAACCATGAAACGCCTCCCTTTCTCCTTCCTCCTTTTCACTTTCTCCTTCCTCCTTTCACCTTTCTCCTTTCCCCAGATCACATCCGATCTGTTTAAAGAAATGGAGTACCGTAACCTCGGCGCCTACCGCACCGGGGCCTGGGTGGCCGATATCGCCGCACCCGTAAATCCGGATGCAGCCAACAAATACACCTGGTATGTGGCGTTCAGGTCTGGAGGCGTTTGGAAAACCGTCAATAATGGCACCACCTTCAGCTGTATCACCGATACCCTGGGCACTACCTCCATCGGTGTGGTTGAGGTAGCCCCGTCAAACCCGAACCTGATCTGGGTCGGTACCGGGGAAGCATACAACGCCCGTTCATCCTATGCCGGAAACGGGGTCTATGTATCGCATGACGGAGGCAAAACCTGGCAATCGAAAGGGCTGAAAGATTCGCATCACATCAACAGGATTTTGATTCATCCAACCAATCCCGATATCGTGTACGTTGCGGTAATGGGACATTTGTTTACTCCAAACGCCGAAAGAGGTGTTTTCAAGACTACCGACGGCGGCAATACCTGGAAAAAAATTCTTTACATCAACGACAAGATCGGCGTGATAGATCTTACGATGAACCTTAAGGATCCGGAAACCCTGTATGCCGCCACCTACGAAAAATACCGTCTGCCCTGGACATTCGAGCCCGGCGGTCCCGGCAGCAGGATCTATAAAACCAGCGACGGCGGCAAGAACTGGAAAAAACTGGAGAAGGGCCTGCCGGCCGGCGATATCGGCAGGATCGGAATCGACATCCATCAGGGTTATCCAAACATTTTATATGCCGCCATCCAGAACCTGAACCCAGATCCGGAATTTGATCCGAAAAACCAGCGGACCACTAACTCAAACGTGGATGCCACCTATGATGCGCTGATCGGAGGCGAGGTATACCTATCGGTGGATGCAGGAGAATCCTGGGAAAAAATGTCGGACAAAAAGACCGACGTCAGCGGCAAGGCAGCCTATTCATTCAACCAGCTGTATGCCGACCCGGTCAATGCCGATCATGTATATATCGTGGGCGTTTCCATGTTCTACTCCTTCGATGGGGGCAAAACCTGGCCGATGGGCTGGCGCGACCGCAACCGGTTCCAGAGCAATTTCGGCGATGTGCGCTGCTTCTGGATCGATCCGGCTGATCCCAGGCACATGATGCTCGGGAGCGACGGAGGCATTTATGCCACCTGGGACGGGGGCCTCACCATGAATCATTATTACCATTTCCCCACAGGCGAAATCTATGACGTGGAGATGGACCAGTCGCAGCCCTATAATATTTATCTCGGCCTTCAGGACCATGAAACCTGGAAAGGTCCGAGCAACAGCTGGGCAGGATCGGTTGGCATTGAGGAATGGGTTGTCACCGGCGAAGCTGACGGAATGTACACCAAAGTGGATCCGGAGAATAACCGATGGCTCTATTATACCAGCCAGTTCGGACTGCATAACCGGGTCGACCAGCTGCTCGGCGAAAGGGTATCCATCGCCCCGCAGGCTCCGAAAGGCGAACCACCCTACCGGAATACCTGGACCACCCCGCTAGAAATCTCGCCGTTTAATTCAGCAACCATTTACACCGGGGGCCAGTTTCTGCTGAGGTCGGTCAATCGTGGTGAAACGTGGGAAAAGATCAGTCCCGACCTAACCACCAACGATCCGAAAAAGATTAACGGCAAGGGACACATGCAGTACTGCACTATTTCAACCATCAGCGAATCACCTAAACAACAAGGACTTATCTGGGTTGGCACCGATGACGGCAGAGTTCATATGACTCAAAACGCCGGGGTTACCTGGACAGAATTCACCGCCAATCTTGAGGCTCTGGGTGCTCCAAGGCTGATGTACGTCAGCCGGGTGGTCGCCTCCATGCATGATGCCGGAACGGCGTATGTCAGCAAAACCGGATTCCGGGACGATAATTTCAAGCCCTTTGTATTCAAGACCACCGATTTCGGAAAAACCTGGAAACCCATCACCCAGGGGCTGCCTGATCAGCCCGTGAATGTAGTGGCTGAGGATCCCGGCAACCGTAATGTCCTCTACCTGGGATGCGACAAAGGCGTTTACCTGAGCATGAACGGGGGCGAATCCTGGATGCCTTTCGGCGGCAATATCCCGCCGGCACCGGTTACCGATCTCGCCATTCATCCCCGTGAGCAGGATCTGGTGGTGGGAACCTATGGCCGGGGAGCCTGGGTTACCGATATAACACCGCTATCTGAATTAAACGATTCCATCCTGAATGAGAGGTTTTATCTGTTTGATATTCAATCCAAACCCCAGTTCAACTATTCCGAGAGATCGCGCTGGGGCAATTATGAGCTCACCGGCGACAACGATATCCGCACCCCCAATGAGCCCAACGGTCTGGAAGTATATTATTATGTGAAGGCTAAGGAAGAGCAGACCGAAGCCAGCATTCAGGTCCTGGATATCAACGACAAGGTGGTCGGGACCTCCCGTGCCACCGCCGAACCCGGACTGCATAAAGTCTTTGTCAGGACTGAACGGATCAAACCCGGCACCTACAAGGTCAAGCTCATCTACGCCAAAAGCAGCATGACCAAGCTCGGCACAGTGCTTGAAAGCCCGAAATGGCCGATCGGACACATAACACCAGGTGTAGTGAAATAGGGGGAAAGGGGATGAGGGGGATAGGAATCCTGTTACTAATATGGGTTGCAATTGTTGCACAACCACTTAAGGGGCAGTCATGGCCGAAGGGGTATGAGACTTCGTATGGGTTTGAGCTGATAAGGGACCATGATTCGAGGATCATTGTGTACCGGGTGGATACTCTTTCAGATGCTTATGCGAGGGGAATCAGGCCGGGACTGGAGGTGATCGGATGGAATCAGCTGCCGCTGGAGAGGAAGCTGAAGCAAATGCGTGTCAAGCAATTCAGGGACCATTTCCCGGGCCTGTCGGATGAACAGATCAGGTTTGCCTTGATAACCCGGGGAAAGCCAGGCGATTCAGCGGAGGTTTTTATCATGACCGATACCGGGAACAACCGCGGAGTGCGGATTATGTTAAAGCGTTGACAGGAATTTTGCAGCCTGCTCCAGCTGCCATTGGGGGGTGGAAGTGGCTCCGCAGACCCCTACCCTTTCGCCCTGACTGAACCAAACGGGATCAATCTGATCCACGGCGGCAACCTTATGACTTCGGGGGTTGGCATTGCTGCAGACTCCGAACAACACTTTTCCGTTGGATGATTCCGTTCCGGCAATGAAAACAACGCTGTCATGCGAGTTACAGAATGCTGCCAGCTCCTCCTTGCGGCCCGAAACATGCCGGCAAACCGTATCTTTCAGTTTTACCCTGAAACCGGACTCCTCCAGCCGGGACTTCATCTCATAGAAATCCTCCAGGCCCATGGTGGTCTGACTGTAAAGGGTCACTTCCTGCGGCAGTTTATTCAGATCAAGATCTTCCAGCCTCCTGAAAACCTGCGCCCTGCCTCCGGTCTGCCCCATCAGTCCGATTACCTCCGGATGATCCGGCTTTCCGAAGATCAGCACAAATTCACCCGCCTCCACCGAACGCTTCACGCGGTCCTGGATTTTCAGCACGATCGGACAGGTGGCATCGATCACCTCATTGCCGTTTTCTTTCAGGATTTGGTAAGTCTCCGGCGGTTCACCATGTGCCCTGATCAGGATGGTTGAATTCCTGATTTCTTTAAGATCATTATGCTTCACCGGGATCAGTCCGGATGCCTCCAGTCTCGCAACCTCCTCCTCATTATGGACAATATTCCCCAGCGAATACACTTTCTTCTCCTCTCCAATCATCTCCTCCGCCTTTCCGATAGCCCTCACCACCCCATAGCAGAAGCCCGAGCGGTTGTCTATGTCAACTTTCAGATGCAACATGGGGGCGAAGGTAATGAATGTTACTGGTTGCTTGTTCCTGGTTGCTGGATTCGTGACGCGGGACGCGAAACGCGTGACAAATCACAAACCAGTAACCAGTAACCAGCAACCAGCAACGAGTAACAAGAATCCTCTAAAAATTCTTCTTGTGTGAATTTTGAATCCGGAAAAAAAATATCTTTGCAGCCACATTGTCCTGTGGTGTAACTGGCAACACGTCTGACTCTGGATCAGAAGAGTCCAGGTTCGAGCCCTGGCAGGACAACA
>Ga0172370_10002140_pt1 | contig 28916 bp, 32 predicted proteins | sample LakKiv5m_FD_114538 | JGI IMG/M metagenome (GOLD analysis project Ga0172370, IMG submission 114538) | Freshwater microbial communities from Kabuno Bay, South-Kivu, Congo - kab_022012_11.5m | ecosystem: Environmental > Aquatic > Freshwater > Lake | place: Democratic Republic of the Congo...
GCAAGCGTAAAAAACTCGCTTGTATACGGTTTGTTCTTGAATACGACGCTGCCTTCGGGGAATATCTCTTTTGCCATATCCCTATTGTTTTATATACTTCTTTTTTTGTCAACAATTTTAATGCGGCATTAAAAAAGGCTTTTCACCCAGGCCTGCTTTGCTTGATGACGGATAAATTTTTTTAGCGGGGTTGACTAAGCTGTGCTGTTTCTGTTAGTTTTAAAAAATCCTTTCAGGAGTTGATAATGACGAAGAAGAAAAAAAGCAAGGTCCCAGCCGCAAGTAAAAAAACAAGGAAGAATAAACCGGCATCTTCCTCAAAACCTTCTGTGAAAAAGCAGAAAACCGGAAAGCCCGTAACCGCAAAGGCACGGGTAAAATCCCAGGCCGTAAAGGCCGCTCAATCTAAGAAAGCGGTCAAGAAATCTGCTTTTCCGGAAAAGAAGCTTCAGGACATAAGAAAGAAATTATTAAAACAAAGAGAGCAATTGCTTGCAGAAGCCGGGGAGGCCTTGAATGCCCTGCCGGGGCAGACCGTATTCCCTGATATGGGTGATCAGGCCACTGCAGAGGTAGACAGAAATTTCATGCTGAGGCTCAGAAGCCGGGAGCAAAAACTGATAAAAAAGATTGACGATGCTCTGGACAGAATAGATAACGGAACTTTCGGCATTTGCGATGACTGCGGCCTGGAGATAAATATTAAAAGACTTGAGGCCAGACCTGTAACTACCCTCTGTATAGAATGCAAGACCCAGCAGGAGGAAGAAGAGAGGATGCGGGAGTCCTAAAAACGGATCAAGTTAAATTTATCGTTCCAAATTGCAAAATTTAAAATGATAAATGCTAAACGATAATTTTGAAATTTTAGTTGCTGCGGTACGTTGATTCTATATTTTAAGTCCATACTTGTCTCTTAACGCGTCTCCCAAGACATTGAAGCATAAAGATGCAACCGCTATTGCTATTCCAGGGAATAAAACCATCCACGGCTCTGACGCGATATAAGCCCTGTTCAGGCTTACCATTGAACCCCATGTCGCTGTCGGCGGCTGTGCGCCAAGCCCCAAAAAACTCAGAGACGCCTCTGTAAGTACATATCCTCCGAGTTTTATGCCAGCCATAACAAGCCCGATGGGAAGGCACTGCGGCATGAGATGAACAAACAATATTCTTAACTTACTGCATCCGATAGCCTTCGCAGCTTCTATGTATGAGGCCTCTTTCAAGGTCAGGACATATCCGCGTATGAGTCTTGCAAATGACGCCCATCCGACAAACGCTATCGCTATCATGACAGTGTATATGCCGGGGGGAAAGATTATTGATACCCCTATTGCAAGCAGCAATGATGGAAATGCAAGGATAAGGTCTACTACTGCCATAATTGCAGTGTCAATCTTTCCCCCGAAATACCCGGAGCAAAGCCCTATCAGTAGGCCTAAGCTCATTGAGATAAATGCCGCTATTACTGCGATGCTTACTGATATTTTCCCTCCGTAAAGAACCCGTGAAAAAATATCCCTTCCTTTATTGTCCGTGCCGAAAGGGTGTTTTATGCCGGGCGGTTCTTTTATGCTGTCCAGGTCAATCCTCTCAGGGTCGTAAGGCGAAAGAACGGATGAGAATACCGCGAGAACGGATATTATGATTAATATAAGGCCTGCTATCTTACCTGTCAGAGGCATAGAGCCTTACCCTCGGGTCCAGGTAGTGGTATAAGATATCCACCAAAAGATTAATAAGAACAAAGACAACGGTGCCTACGATTATGCAGCCCATTATTACGGGGTAATCCCTCTTAATTATCCCGTCCATTGTGAACCTTCCGATGCCGTCCCATCCGAAGATCGTTTCTGTTAATACTGCGCCGTTTAAATAGCTTGCGATATCAAGCCCGATTACGGTGACCAAGGGGATGAGGACATTCCTGAAAATGTGCGTGGCATTTATCTTGAAAATACTCAAGCCTTTTGCCCTTGCGGTATTTATAAACGGCATATCTGCAACCTCTATCACAGAGGTCCTTGTGATCCTTGCCAGAGACGCAATTGCAGGCAGAGAGAGGGTTATGGCAGGCATGACAAGAAACCGTATATCTCCTGTTCCTGATGGCGGGAAAAACCTCAATTTAAGGCTGAGAAGAAGCATTATAAGAAGCCCGCTCCAGAATACCGGAAGGCTAAGCCCCGTGATAGAGAGCGCTGAAATAATCCTGTCAACAGGCGTATTTTTTTTATATGCGGCAATAAAGCCTAACAGGATGCCAATCGGGACGGCTATGATCATTGCCGCAAACGCGAGTTTCATTGTATTGGGGAATTTTACGAGAATGTCGTCAAAGACCTTTCTGTTTGTGTAATAAGACCTTCCCAGTTCGCCTTTAAGCAGCAGTTTTACGTATCCCGCGTACTGGCTTAATACATCCTTGTCCGCGCCGAGTTCTTTTCTTATCTTCTCTATCACCTCGGGCTGTGCCCTTTCGCCGACCAGGCTCTGGACAGGGTCTCCGGGCAGCGCCTTTGTGAGCGAAAAAGTTAGAAGCGTGACGCCGAGCAAAAGCAGGATTAAGAGCAGAAGGCGTTTTAGGATATAAAGTTTAATAACGAATCCTCCCTTCTTGTTTCACCAACTTCACCGCTTCTTTTTTTGTCTTTATCTTTCCTTCAAACTGCATCTTTTTAAACTCATATATAAGCCTTCCGAGGCTTGCTCCGCCTTTGAGGCCTGTTAAATCCATAATCTCCTCTGAAGTAAGAAGGCTTTTTCTCCATATCTTCTTAAATCTTTCTAATTGATTAAAAAGTTTTAGGTTTCCTGAAAGCACAAGAAGGTCAAAGGAAGCGTCTTTGGCCTGAAAGAAAGTATCAAACATGTTGGAGGGAGTGAGAATCGGGAACTTAGAACTAAGAAGTTTGTGAACAATCTTAAGCTTCTCTAAGATAGCCCTGCTTAACCTCATCCTGTTTCTATTCAACGCAGAGCCGTAAAGCAGATGCTCAAGCCTGAGAAGCCCGTGAAGCGTGAGTTCCTGCGAAAAAGGTTTTTCAATGTCAGATTTTAATTTTGCCGGAAGTTTCCTGATGCGCGATTCAAGTAAGGGGATTGTCTTGATATTTTCAAGAAGCCCTTTTTGCGGGATGGAGAGGAAACACTCAAGCAGCCCGTCATCGGATGCTGTTTTCAGAGCAATATGGAAATTTTTGAAATTAAGCAGCTTGAAAAATTCAAGCGTAATTCTTTCGGGAGCGGATTTCACAATATTTTTTCCAAGGCTTCTCACCATCTTTCTTGTCTCGGTCTCGGCCTTCCATCCAAGCTCTGACATAAAGCGGTAAGTCCTAAGAAGCCTTAAAGGGTCATCCCTGAAATTATTAATGGATATTGCCTTAACCCTGTGCCCTGCTATATCCTTTGCGCCGCTAAAGGGATCAATGATGCCTGTTTGCGGCGCCCAGGCGACAGCGTTCATTGTGAAATCCCTTTCGCCGAGGTTATCTTTTATATCGCCTTTTAATTCCGTGAAATCCAGCGTCACCCTGTTTTTGAAAACAACCCGTATCATCTGCTCTTTTTTTAGCTCAACAATAGTCGTTCCTTCCAACAACTTCTGCGCTTCCGCGCTTCCGCTCTTCTGTTCTAATAATTGTTTGGCAAACGCCTTTATGTCTCCTCTCACGACATAATCAATATCATTTGCCTTTTTGCCGAGCAGGGCGTCTCTCACACATCCGCCGACGATATAAACCTCTTTATCCGTTGAGAAGATTTTTGTGTTGATGCTGTTATTCATGATTGTGTGTCTTATGTTGCTCATGGCAGTTATATCTTACCAGAAAAAATGGAAACGATATGCGTATAATTGCCGGATCTTTCACATCCAGGGCAATAGTCTAACTCGTTGACACTCTTAGATTTTTCTTGATATACTTCAAAAATAGGAAGCCATGTGAAGGGTTTATCCTGTTAGAAGGCTCTCGTCATTCTAACTGGGAGATTCTCGGTTTTAAAAGCCGGAGACTTATTTATTTCTATGGATTATGAATAAGGGCAGAAAAAACAGGCAGACAAAGAATATGCTGGCCCTTATTCTGGCAGGGGGCAAAGGGGAGAGGCTGCATCCCTTGACCCTTCATAGGGCTAAACCCGCGGTGCCGTTCGGAGGGAAATACAGGATAATTGATTTCACGTTGAGCAACTGCATTAATTCAGGCATCAGAAAAATAGCCGTGCTTACGCAATATAAATCTCTTTCGTTGAACCGGCACCTGGGGCTCGGCTGGGAACATCTGCTTAATCCCGAGCTTGATGAATTTATCATATCCGTTCCGCCCCAGCAGCGGGTAGACGAGAGGTGGTATGAAGGAACAGCCGACGCGGTGTATCAGAATATATATTTCATAGAAAAAGAGGCGCCTGCGTATCTGCTCATCCTCTCGGGGGACCATGTTTACAAGATGGACTATTCCGAGATGTTTAATTTTCATATCGGCAAGGGCGCGGCCGGGACAATTGCGGCAATAGAGATGGACCGGGAACATGCATCGTTATTCGGCGTTATTGAGGTGGATGAAGAATCAAGGATAATAGGCTTTGAAGAGAAACCCAAAAAACCGAAACCTATTCCCGATTCGCCGAATCAGGCCTTGGTTTCCATGGGCGTATATCTTTTTAATACTCAGGACGTATTAAGCGAGATTAAGAGCGACGCGTTCCGTTCAACAGCTCATGATTTCGGCAAAAATATCATTCCAGACATGATTAAGACCAAAAAGCTTTTTGCCTATAATTTCAAGGATGAGAATAAAAAAGAGGCAAAATACTGGAGAGACGTCGGAGCTATTGACGGTTATTGGCAGGCGAACATGGAAATTGCATCGGTTGATCCCATGTTCAACCTGTACGATGGGGAATGGCCGGTAAGGACCTATCAGCCCCAGTATCCGCCGGCAAAATTTGTTTTTGCGCAGGAGTATGAAGGCGGAAGGCTCGGCATAGCTCTGGATTCAATTGTCTGCGACGGGTGCATCATAAGCGGCGGCCGCGTGCAGAATTCCGTGCTTTCTCCCAATGTGAGAATTAACAGCTGGGCTGATGTCAGGGAATCGGTGTTAATGGAAAATGTTGAGATAGGAAGGCATTGCAGAATAAAGAAGGCGGTAATAGACAAAGATGTATGCGTGCCTGAAGGGACCATAATCGGTTATGATATTAAAAGCGACAAAAAAAGATTCCAGGTCAGCGATGAAGGGGTAGTAGTGATTCCTAAAGGAGTAGAGATTAAATGAGTCTTGTCGGAAGGCTTGAAGACCTGGCCCTCTCTGATATTTTCCAGATACTGAGCATCGGGAAAAAGACAGGGACGCTTGTGATTAACGGAGCCGCAGGAAATGCCATGGTTGTCTTCAAAAACGGGCTTGTGGTCCGGGCTGAAACAACTGCGCTGGAAGGGACCCTCGGTCAGGACCTTCTTAAAAGCGGAGCAATAAAAGAATCTGCTCTTGAGATGGCGCTGGAAGTAAAAAAAAAGCTGCCCACAAAAGCCGTAGCAGAGATAATTTTTGACCTCGGCGCCGTAAGTCGGGATACATTAGAAAAGGCCTCTAAAAAAAGGATAGAAAAAGTTGTTTATCATCTCTTGCTCTGGCATGAGGGCGATTTCCAGTTTGAGCTGGAGGACCTGGAACTGAAAGACATCATACAGATTGAGGATCTCGGCTGGGAAATGTCAAAAGGAATAAGCCCCGAGTATCTTCTGATGGAGGGCGCCAGGGTACACGATGAATCCACACAGCGGGAATTTGTTTCCAACGAAGAACTGATAGGAGAACCGGCAGCAGAAGAAGGCGGGTGGGAATCGGAGTGGGACGGCCCTGCAGTTGCAGAAAGGAAAGACATCTCAGCGCTCAAAGCGCTTACCCAGGAACTAAGATTTCCGAATTCAACCTCCGAGATAACGCTTCTTATTCTTAGATTTGCAAGCGATATTTTCCAGAGGGGAGTTTTGTTTATGGCAGGAGAAGACGAGCTGGCAGGACTCGGGCAGTTCGGGCTTGAGATAGAAAGGGCTGACGAAAAAATAAGAGAGACCAAGCTTTCGCTTAAGGACAGCCCCTTTTTCACAAAGATTATTCATGAGGCGCATTCGTATAAGGGCCAGATGGAAAAGGATAAGACAACAGATGCCTTGATAAAAGAACTTGGCGGAGGCTGGCCTTCCGAGGTCGGGATATTCCCTATAATCGCAGAGGGCCGGGTTGCAGCTATGCTTTATTGCGACAATATGCCGGCAGGCGAACCTATAGCAGAGACCGAAGGGCTTGAGATATTTATAAGCCAGGCCGGGCTTGCCTTTGAGAAATCGCTTCTTCAGCGCAGGCTTCAGGAGATGCAAAAAACCCTGGAGGACAAGGCTAAAATGTGATGCTTTTTTTTTAAATATTTGTTAAAATTCAGCATAATTATTGCCCTGTTAATAAATTAAAATGCAAAAATCAAAATGCAAAAATAACACCCCCTGTATCCCCCCTTATTAAGGGGGGAATTAAAGGGGAGTATTTAATTATTGGGGGGTCATGTGAAGTCAATTCTGATAGTAGAAGACTCAACAACAACCCGCTCTCTGATAAGGGCGGTCATAGAAGAGCTTGGAGACTTTAACATAGTTGAAGCGCCCACCGGTTTTGACGCCTTAAAACTCCTTCCTGCTCAGGACTTTGATCTGGTTGTCACGGATATAAATATGCCTGACATAAACGGTCTTGAACTGATAAATTTTGTAAGAAGCAACCAGAGATACAGCAACATCCCCCTTATTATCGTTACTACCGAAAGAAGCGAAGAGGATAAAAAGAGGGGTATGGCCCTTGGCGCCACCGCATACGTAACCAAACCCTTCAAGGCGCCGGAACTTCAGGACATAATCAGGAAAGTACTGAACTTATGAGCTCAGCCAAAGAAGACTTCATAGCCGAGGCGTCGGATCTGCTTGAAGAGTCGGGCAGGCTGATTCTTGAGATACAGGACACCTTCCAGACAGGCACAAATCCGGACACCATCAATGCGCTCTTCCGCTCTATTCACACTCTCAAAGGTCTTTCGGGACTCTTCGGGCATCAGGGCATCTCAGACCTCAGCCATGCCCTGGAGTCTCTGCTTGACGGGATAAGGCTCGGCAAGATTGATGTTACAGACGAGGTTGTGAGGTTTTTATTCACCAATATTGACGTGCTGAAGATGCTTGTCGGAGAACTCGGCAAGGATAAAGAGAAGGAACAGGACGTAAGTGAATTTCTTAAGAATATAGAGACGTTCAGAAATTCTCTTGCCGGCAAGGGGAAAGAGATTGAGCTTAAGGGGGTAATTGACGAATCCCTGCTTATGGTCCTGTCAGAGTATGAAGAGCACAGGTTAAAGACGAATGTTCAGGATGGCAAGCGCATTTATCTTGCAAAAGCGGTTTTCTCGCTTGCGGATTTTGATGAGGCGCTGGAGGAGCTTACAAAAATAATAAAATCAAAAGGCGAACTTATATCAACGCTGCCTACGTCTTCAAATGTCCCGCCTGATTCCATAGGCTTTAATCTCATGTTCGGAAGCCTTGAGCCGGAAGAGAAACTCAAAGAAGAGATTAAATGCGAGCTTGAAACACTGGTCAGCCCCAGGGCCGCGGAGGCCGCGCCCCAGCCCCAGCAAAAACTCCAGGCGGCAGCCGAGGCTCAGAGAGAGACAACGCTTAAAAGCACAACCACGACCGTCAGGGTTGACATAGAAAAACTGGACAGAATTCTTAATACCATCGGAGAACTCACACTTGCCAAAGGCGCGGTAAAAAGGATAAGCGAAGAGCTGGCGGAAAGCTACGGACATTCTCCTTTGATCGCCGATGTAAATAAAATCTCCCTGACTCTTGAAAGGAAACTGGCTGAACTTCAGAATCAGGTTCTTGAGATAAGGATGGTTCCTATAGGCCAGATATTTTCAAGGCTTGCGCAGGTTATAAGGAAATATTCAAGAGAGATAGAAAAGCGCATAGAGCTTCTCATGTACGGCGAAGACACCGAGATTGACAAGTATATCGCCGAGGAAGTAATTGACCCTTTAATGCATCTTGTAAGAAATGCGATGGACCACGGCATAGAGCCTCCCGAAGAAAGAAAAAAAAGCGGCAAGAAAGAATCCGGCGCCATTATCCTGAAGGCGACACAGCGCGGCAACCACGTTATTATTGAGGTAAAAGACGACGGCGGAGGCATTAATGTCCAGAGAGTAAGGGAGAAGGCGATAGAGAAAGGGCTTCTGGATAAAAATGCGGAGCTTGACGAAAAGGAGCTTATAAATTTTATATTCATGCCCGGTTTCAGCACAAAAGAGGTGGTCAGCGAGGTGTCAGGCCGCGGCGTGGGCATGGATGTCGTAAAAGAAAAACTTGCGGCTATAGGCGGTTTTGCCGAAATTGATACCAAGAAAGGCCAGGGCACTGCCGTTACCCTTACAATTCCGATTACCCTGGCCATTATCAAGGCGCTTATTGTAAGAGTTGGCGTCATGAAATTTGCCATTCCTCTTACTTCCATATCGGAGACCCTTGTAATCTCGCGGGATGATATTCAGACCGTTGAGAGAAAGAGTGTTTATAACCTGAGAGGCGAGATGCTTCCGATAACAAACATCGGAAAGATTTTTGCCCTGACCTATGAAGCGCCGGACAGATTCTTTGCCGTTGTTGCCGGAACGGGAAACAGAAGGCACGGCCTGATGGTTGATGAGTTATTCGGCCAGCACGAAATAGTCATTAAATCGCTTGGAGATTATTTTGCCGGTCTTCGCGGTTTTGCCGGAGCTGCCGAGATAGGCAAGCATGAAGTTATTCTCGTCATAGACGTTGACGGCCTTATAGAGGATGCGGTAGTCAAACAAAAGGTAAATCCCCGTTAGAATGAGAAATCTTCTAACCGGGCAAAGGGGGCGCTTGTTATGATGTATGAGGAATTTTACGGACTAAAAGTCAGACCGTTTACTAAAACACCTGACCCGAAATTTCTTTTTATGAGCAGAACCCATGAAGAGGCGCTTGCCAGGCTGCAGTATGCGGTTGAGGAAAAAGAGCTTGTGGTCCTTACCGGTGATGTCGGCTGCGGCAAGACTACGCTTACGCGCGCCTTGATAGACTCGCTCGGAGAAAAATACAGAATTATTCTTATTATTAACCCGCGGCTTACGCCCGCGCAATTTCTAAGGACGGTGGCCAAACGGTTTGATATAACCGTCTCGGGAGGTTTTTCAAGTTATAAGGACGACCTGCTTGAGGCTATCTATTCAAAAGTTTATGAAGATTATCAGGCGGGGATTACGCCTGTGATAATTATAGACGAGGCCCAGCTTATACCCAATAAAGAGACGTTTGAGGAGATAAGACTGCTTACGAATTTCCAGCTTGATGATACAAATCTCCTGAGCCTTATACTGGTGGGACAGCCGGACTTAAGGCGGAGGTTAAATCATAAGGCATATTTGCCTTTGAAGCAGCGCATAGGGCTTTTTTATCACCTCGGGCCCATAAGCGAAGATGAAATAAACGGCTATGTGGAGCACAGGCTGAAGGTAGGCGGATGCGATGAACAATTGTTTACAGAAGATGCGCTAAAAGCGCTTCATGCATATTCAGGCGGCGTGCCAAGACTGATTAACAGTCTGGCTACCGCCGCGCTGTTAAGCGGCATCGGTCACGAGTACAGGATAATTGAGAGGCAGTTGATTAATGAAGCTGCTCAGGAGTTTGGACTGAATGGATATAGCGAAAATTAGAAAAAAAATTAAGGAAGAAGAACAAAAAAGCGGCAGCCGGCCGAAGGCCTCTTCAGAAAAAAAAGAAGAGCTTGTTGAACAGGAGCAGGAAGAAAGCGGCGCGGTTGATGCTAAAGGCGGTGAACAGGAAGTTGAAAGTCCGGCAGCTAAACCCCAGCCTGCAGTTCCTCCTCCGCTTGTTTCTGAGCAGGAAGCTGTTAAAGAAAAAAGTTCTCCGGAGCCGGCGGTTAAAATAGTCAAACCCGAAGAAGAGGTCTCGGGCCAGGTAGAGCTTCTTACGTTTCAGCTTGCCGCAGAAGAGTTTGCTTTCAGGATTTCAGATGTTGAAGAGATTCTTACCCCGCAGCAGATTACGCCTGTTCCCAAGGCGCCGGATTATATTCTCGGTATAACTTCTGTCAGGGGAAAGGTGATGCCTGTTTTAGACCTGAAAAAAAGGCTTTTCTTAAAAGACAACGGAGTGCCAGGCAAGTTGCGCAAAAAGATACTGACGCTGAAAGGCCCGAAGGGCCGCGTCGGGACCATGATAGACAGAATAAACGGCGTTATTAGGATTGCTAGGGCAGAGATTGCCGAGCCGCCGGCTCATCTTAGCGAATCGGATCTGATGTTTATGGAAGGCGTGGTCCTTTATAACAACAGGTTTATTTCCGTCATACGCCTGGAAGAGGCGGCAAATATCAATTTGAAATAAAATACTTATGAGGAATAGGTGAATGGGTAAAAACGGTGAATAGGTAAATTGGTAAATTGGTGAATGGCTGAGCAAGCAAATGTGAAAATAGTTCTTTCCGATTTACTCTCCTCGGCGAGTCGCCCGAGGCGACCGATTGACCGATTCACCGGGTGTTATTCATTTTGAATTTTTTAAGGGGGTCTTATGAAAGAAAAACTTGAATTAAAGATAATCATCACCGTCTTAGTCATGCTTTTTATAGGCGTTGTTGTCGCAGGGACTATGACAATGTTTATAGAGAAGGCAACCCTTTACAGCATTACAAGAGAAAATTCAGAGACTACGGCAGCAATTATAAAAAAAGATATTGAGATGACTATGATGGAAAACAGGCCGGACCTGACGAAAAAGCTTATAGACAGCTTGCGGGGCACTGCCGGAATAGCCGAACTCCATGTCCTGAATTCCGCAGGAAGAGAGGCGTTCAATAAGGATGCGCCGGTAACCGAATCCGAGGCCATGAAAAAGATTGTAAGCGCAAAGGCGCCGATTCTTGAGGAAAGCCCGAGAGGTTATACCCTTTATAAGCCCCTTGAAAATACCGATTTGTGCAAGGCGTGCCATGCGCAAGAAGACGCTATACTCGGAGCCGTAAAGGTCTCTCTTTCTATAGAAAAGGAATATGAAAGAGCAAAAAAATCAATAGCAACCGTAATTTTATTGACAGTTATCGGCGCGCTGGGTTTCAGTTTTGTTCTCTGGCTTATGCTGAGGAAAATGGTCATACTGCCCATCAAAACAATAGAAAATGCCGCGTTAAAGCTGGCTGAAGGCGACCTCTCATTTGATGTGAATATAAAAAGCAAAGATGAGATTGCGAGACTGAGCAATTCCATAAAGGAGTCCGTCAGCGCGGTAGGAAGAATTCTGCAGAGGATAAGGGATGTTTCAACAAGGATTGCGCGCGTTGTTGATACCGTAGGAAAAGACTCTAAAAAAGTTCTGGACGGCACGCAGCTTGAGACAGAGGCTATAGCCGACATATCAAGCTCTGTTGAGGAACTGAATGCCGCCATATCAGAAATTACCGATAGCACCGGGAAGCTTGCCGGCTCAACGGAAGAAACGGCAGCCTCAATGGAACAGATGGCTAATGCGATAGACCATGTAAAAAACAATACCCACGACCTGTCCGTTGCAGTTGACGCAACCTCTTCTTCCATAGCAGAGCTTTCCGCCACCATAAAAGAAGTGGCTAATAATTCAGATAACCTCTCAATAGCAACGGATGAAACCCTCTCCGCCATAGATGAGTTGAAGTCTTCCGTAAAAGAGGTTGAGGGGAATGCAAAGGACTCCGCAAAGCTTTCCGAGAAAGTCATGAATGACGCCTCAACCTTCGGAATGGGTTCAATAGAAAAAACAATAAACGGCATGAAAAATATAAAGTCTTCGGTTGAAAAGACTAATGATTTTGTAAAAAAACTCGGGGTAAGGTCCGAGGAAATAGGCAAGATACTCAATGTGATAGACGACATTACGGATCAGACAACTCTTCTGGCGCTGAACGCGGCTATACTTGCAGCGCAGGCGGGAGAGCACGGGAAAGGGTTTTCAGTTGTTGCCGAGGAAATAAAAGACCTGGCCGAGAGGACGACATTCTCAACTCAGGAAATAGGCTCCCTCATACAGTCTGTTCAGCAGGAGGTAAAGGGCACTATTCAGGCGATGGGAGAGGGGCTGAAATCTGTTGATGAAGGTTTCAAACTCTCAAGAGAGGCGGCAGACGCATTAAAGAAGATTGTGGACAGCTCCAAAAAATCCTCGGAGATGGCGCTCTCTATTGACCGCTCTACGGCTGAGCAGGCAAAGGCGATAATGCTTGTTTCAGAGGCGATGGAGCGGATCAGGAATATGACCAATATGATTGCCAAGGCAACATCAGAGCAGGCAAAGGGCACGACCCTGATTATGGGCGCAACAGAAAAGATGAGGGACATATCGCATCAGGTAAGGGGAGCGGCTGATGAGCAGGCTGCAACCAGCAAACATATATCAGGCGCAATAGAGCTGGTTTCAGAAAAAAGCCAGCAGATATCCAAGGCTATTTATGAACAGAAAATAGGTTCAAATCAGATGTGGAAGTCTGTAGAAAAGATAAAGGACATTCCAAAAAATAACCGGGATCTGGCATTTAACGTAAATAGCGCTCTGAGGGGCCTGCAAAAGGATGCTGAACTGGTTGACAAGGAAATAGGCCGGTTCAGGTTCTCGGAAGAAGCCGGCCTGCTGAAGTTCGGAGTTGTGCCGCTGGAATCCCCTGCCGAGATGTTTATGAAATTTACTCCGTTGGCGGATTATCTCACTAAAAAGCTCGGCAGAAGAGTTGAACTGAAGGTATCCATGAATTTTGAAGAGGCCATAGACGCCATGGGCCAGAATGCCACGCAGCTTTGTTTTATGACGCCGTCCACTTATATAGAGGCGCATAATAAGTACGGCGTTGATGTAATTGTAAAGGCCTTAAGAGACGGCAAGCCTTACCAGCATTCGGTGATAATAGCCAGGGCGGATAAGGACCTTAATTCTCTTGCGGACATAAAGGGAAGGGCGTTTGCATTCGGAGACTTCTATTCAACGTCAAGCCATATCGTTCCAAGGGGTATGCTTCTGGAAGCAGGCGTGGATTTAAAAGACCTTTCTTATTATGACTATCTCGGGCATCATGACGACGTAGCAAAGGCGGTATTAAAAGGAGATTTTGACGCAGGAGGCATAATGGAGGACACGGCCTACAAATTCAAGGATCAAGGCTTGAAGTTCCTGAAGATATCGGAAGATATTCCGGAATTCAATATATGCGTTAATAAAATGTTGAGCAAAGAAGATGTCGCAGCGCTGAAGTCTGCATTAACCGAACTGAACGAGGCTTCTGTTGAGGGAGGCCTGGTCCTTAGATCCCTGGCTAAGGCTTATACAGGTTTCACAGAGGCGAGGGACGAGGATTATGCAGGAATAAAATCTATGATGATAAAACTGGAGATGCTGTCATGAGGCCGGGACATTTTTTAGGGCTAAGTATTATAACCGCCGGAGCTCGCGATAAGGGGGCGCAGGGATGATGGAGAAGATAAAGATTAAAAATACCCTCGTAACAAATTTTACAGCGATGATACTGCTGATACTTGTGGTAGGGCAGGGGATCCTTTATGCGTGGTTGATGCTTTATCAGAAAAGCTATCTTAAGGAAAGGCTGAGCGCGGAGGTTACCGCAACAGCCGAACATATCAGGAATGCCGCGGTTACGATGGGGCACGATCCAAAACAGCTTGATATGTTTCTTGAGACGCTGGTAAAAAGCGGCAGTATTCTGGCGGTAAAGATTACCGATGCTTCAGGCAACGTGCTTGCCGCCAGGGCTGTTCAATACAAAGAGGAAGGCCCAGGCTTAAATCCGTTTTTTATGTTCTTTGTTCCTGATGTAAACAGCATGAAGCTTCCAATGGAAACGGCAAAAAAAGAGACCGGCAGCCTAGAGGTAGTATACAGCGGGCAGTCTGTAAATGAGGTTATGAGGCGGTTTCTTGTAATTCCGCCCTTTATGCAGGTTGTAACCTTTCTCATTATCATATACTCCATCATAAAATTCTTCCAGAAGAAAGTAGGCAAGCCGGTAAAAAGGATAAACGCCGCCCTGGCCAGGGCCACAGGAGGCGACCTGACAGTTGAAATATCAGAGTTCAAGGATGACGAGTTCGGGAGCATTGCAAACGGTTTCAAGTTCCTTATTGACAGGCTGGCTTCCACGCTCAATAAGATGAAGTCTATGTCCGAGAATGTCTCTATGGCGATTAATCAATTGACCCTCACCTTCAGGAACGTGAATCAGGGAATCCAGAAACAGACGGAATCCGGCAATAATGTTATGACATCTGTAAAACGCGCCAACGATTCTCATAAACAGATAACGGAAGATGTAGGAAAGCTGATTGATTTTTCCAATGAAAATGTGACGTCCTTGCTTGAGATGAAGGCCACGGCGGATGAGATAGCCTTAAGCACAGGCAGGTTATTTAAGGCTACGGAGGACGCTTATTCCGTGGTGGCCCAGATGTCGCAGACTTCAAAGGTTATTGCAGAAAATGCGGAAGAGGCGTCTAAAGCGGTAGAGGATACCTCCTCCTCTGTTGAGGAGATAAACGCTTCAGTAAAAGAAGTTGAGGTTAATGCAAAGGAAGCGGCACGTCTGGCATCCGACACCAGAGCGATACTCGGAGGGCAGTGCATAGACGCGGTTTCAGACGCAATTAACAGCATGGATACGCTGATGTCCGAGGTAAAGAAATCTTCAGAAACAGTAAGCCGGTTGAGCGGCAGGTCGGATGATATAGAAAAAATGCTGAAGGTCATAAAGGATGTTACGGAACAGACAAACCTCCTCAGCCTTAACGCCGCCATACTTGCGGCTCAGGCAGGCGAATACGGAAAAAGCTTCTCTGTTGTGGCTGACGAGATAAGAGGGCTCAGCGACAGGACTGCGGCTTCAACAAAAGAGATATCCAACATAATAAAGACGATACAATCCGAGATAGCGGACGCCGTTAAGGCGATAAACAGCAGCATGAACATTGCAACCGAAAGTAATACCCTGGTTTTTAAATCTGGAGAAGATATGGCGAGGGCTTTAGAGGTGGCGCAGAAGTCGGCGTCAATGGCAGAGGCCATTAAAAGGGCGACGGAGGAACAGGCCAACGGACTGAAGCAGATAGTAGTTTCAGTGGAAAATATACGTAAGATGATAGAGCATACCGCCCAGGCCACGCAGGAACAGCAAAAAGGAACGGCGCATCTGCTTGAAGGCGTGAGCGATGTTAAGGACGCGGCGGATATTGTTAAACACGGCGCCGAAGAAGAGGCCGCAGGCATAAAGGCGGTATCAAAGAATCTTGAGCTTGCAGATGAACGCATAAAGCAGATAGGAGACGCGACCTCGGGCTATCAGAAGCTGAACGACAGCATTGCCGCGGCAATGGAGCAGATGAGGGGCATAGGGATGACCGCGGTAAAAGATGTTGAAGAAGTCTCGGTATCCCTGACAACGCTTTTCAATGAGATTGAACTGCTCAAAAAAGAGATGGCGGCTTTTAAGGTTAAAAGCGCAAAATAAGAAAAAGAAATTGATATGGAAAAATTTGCCGTTTTCAAAATAGGGAAAGAAGATTTCGGGGTCCATATAGGCCGGGTCGTTGAGATACTGAAATCTCAGAAAATATATTCGCTTCCGGAACTGCCCGATTTTATTTCAGGCGTTATAGATGTCCGGGGCGAGGTAATCCCTTTGCTGGATCTTAGAAAACGCTTCGGCGCTCAGGCAGAAACCCGGAAGTGCAGGATAATAATCGTCCGCTACGAAGATGAAAAGATAGGGCTTCTGGTGGATGAAATAGACAAAATAATGCAGTTTGACCCTGAGGAGATAAGCCCTTCTCCAGCGATGTTTAAGGGCTTAAGGACAGAATATCTTACCGGCCTCGGGAAAAAAGAAGGCAGGCTAGTAATCCTTCTTAATATTGAACGCCTTCTTACGTCTGAGGAAAGAATAGTGCTTAAAGAATCCACCGGTCTGATAGAGGAGGAAGATGCAGGAACCGGAAAATCTGCTTGATAGCGAAGACGTAGAGATAAGAAGAGAGGCTGTTGAGAGGCTTAAAGGCGTTATCTCCGATGATTCTGTCGGACTGCTTCTTAAGGCTATGAGGGATGTAAGCTGGCGGGTGAGAAAGACCGCGGTTGACATCCTGCTTGACGATTATCCTGTTGAGGCCTATATCAACGGCCTGATAGCCCTTCTTTATATTGACGATAATGCCGGTGCGAGGAATTCCGCCATAGAAACCCTCATAAAACTGGACAAGAAGAGCACTCCGTTTCTGATGGAGGCTTTCAATACGCAAAACCGGGACGTAAGAAAATTTATAATAGACGTGCTCGGAGAATTCAGGGACAAAAGGTCGCTGCCGCTGATGCTTGATGCGCTTAAAGACGAAGACGACAATGTCAGGGCCTCTGCGGTTGAACATCTCGGCAAGATAGGAGAACCTGCGGTTGTAAAGGCCCTGATAGAGATCCTTGAAAGCGGCGACCTGTGGACGTCATATCCTGCGGCTGATGCGCTCGGAAGGATCGGCGATAAAAAGGCTATTCCGTCTCTTGTTAAAGCCCTTTCTACAAAGACCCTCAGAGAACCTGTGCTGAAGGCGCTTGCCGGGTTTTCCGCTCCTGAAACGCTTAAGGATATAGTCCCGCTTCTGGAGGATAAGTCAAAGACCATACAGGAAGAGACCGTAAAAACAATAAGAAGTTTTTATCACAAGGGCGTAAAAGAAGGAACCATTGCTGAAGAGCTTAGGAAGTTTTTAGGCGGCAGGGTTATTGAGGTTCTTGTTGCGCATGCGTGGAGCGCTAAGGCGGATGTGAGAATTTCCGCAATACTGCTGGACTTATGAGGGATGAAACCGCGCTGGCCCCGCTTCTGGAGCTTTCACTGGAAGAGGAGCTGGCTGAGGATGTGAAAAGGGCGTTGGTTTTCATAGGCAAAGACAAACCTGAGGTCATTCTGCCGTTGTTTGATACGGTAAGCCCTTACCAGCAGAGGTTTATATGCGAAGTTGCAGGGGAGCTTGCGTCTCCTGTTTTTTATGATGTGTTTGAGAGGCTGATGAAGGACGAAGACGGCCATGTGAGAGCGCTTGCCGCGCTTGGGATCTCAAGGATAGGAGATTTAAGGGCGCTAGGGCCGATAGAAAAGCTGCTCTCTGACGAATATGAGGATGTGCAGGAAGCAGCCGTAGCTGCGCTGGCGCGGCTTAGAGCGGGCGTCTCAGTTGATGAATTAATGAAAATGATCCGTGACAAAAATCCGGCGCTTAGAAAGAATGTGATATTGCTGCTTGGCGAGATATGCGCTGTAAAAGCCGTCCCCTCAATAGGCTTTGCGCTTAAAGACGACAATATAAGGGTAAGAAACGCCGTTGTAAGGGCGTTGTCAATGATAAAGACCGATGAATCAATACGGTACCTTAGGCTGGCTCTTACAGATGAAAATGCAGGCCTAAGGGCTTCGGCTGCATTAAGCCTCGGTTCAATCAGAAAGCAGGAAGTATCGGAAGCGCTGGCGCTTCTGCTTACCGACCCGGATGATGCCGTAAGAGCGGCCGCGGTAAAAGCGCTTGGTGAATTGGGTGATAAAACCACAGTGCCGCAGCTTGTAGATTTACTTTCGGATGAGAATGGATTCGTCATAACCTGCGCTATGGAAGCCCTCAGCAGGCTAGGCGGAGAGACCGCAAAGGATGCGCTGATAGGTATGCTTTCTTCGGATGATATGGAAATAAGAAGGACTGCCATAAAAGCACTTGCTCCGTTCAGCGATATTGAAGGCCTAGTCCTGCCCTATCTTAATAATCCCGATTGGGCGACGAGGATGGCCTCGGTTGAGGTTCTCGGCGCCAGGGCGTCTGCAAGAGGCGGAAGCGTAAGGGTTGAGCTTGAAAAACTGCTGGAACAGGAAGAAGATCCGGTTGTGAGAAAGGCTGTAGAGGAAAGCCTTGATGCTTGAAAAAGAAGAAATAATCCCCTTATCAGACGATGTATTCAGGCTTTTGAGAGATCTGATAAAGGATTATTGCGGAATGTATTTTGACGACAATTCAAAATACATTCTGGAAAAAAGGCTGTCCAAGAGAATTAAAACTCATCACCTGAATGATTTCAGGGATTACTACAGGCTTCTTTTATATGACAAGCGGAGAGACGATGAACTCTCATTTATTGTAGATGTCCTCACCGTAAACGAAACCTATTTTTTCAGAGAGATGAGCCAGTTGAAAACCCTTAGCGAGGAGATTTTGCCCGAGCTTAAGAATATAAATAGGGATACGAAAAAGATAAGGATATGGTCTGCAGGCTGTTCCAGCGGCGAAGAGCCTTATACGATCGCGATGATGGTGCTGGAACAAGGCCTTTTTTTCGGGTGGGATGTTGAGATACTCGGCAGCGACATAAACCAGAGGGTATTGCAGCAGGCAAGAAGAGGCGTCTACAGAAAGAATTCATTCCGGACTACGGAGGAATATTATATAGAAAAATATTTTACGACCGAAAACGGTCTGTATAAAATAAACGACGCCGTCAGAAAGCTTGTGAATTTCAGTTGTCTTAACCTTCTGGATCCCTTTAAAGTGAAATTCGTAGGGGAGATAGATGTTATATTATGCAGGAACGTGCTCATATATTTTGATCTGGAAGCCAGGAAAAAAGTGATAAAGAGTTTTTATGAAAGGCTGTTTGACGGAAGATATCTGCTGCTGGGGCATGCGGAATCGCTGATGAATGTTTCTACCGCGTTTACGCTTAAGCATTTTAAACATGATATGGTTTACCAGAAGCCGCCGAAGCTTACGGTGCCGATGTCGTCCGAGAGTCTTGTAAAGATAGTATGGGGGAATAAGATATAGATATGACGGCTGAACCGAAGATAAAAGTTCTTATCGTTGATGATTCCGCTTACAGCAGGCAGACGATAAGGAAGATGCTTGAAACAGACCCTAATATTGAGGTCATAGGCATAGCCTCCGACGGCATAGAGGCGATGGCAAAGACCTTGAGGCTGAGGCCGGACCTTATTACGCTTGATTTTGAAATGCCTGCCATGGACGGGTTCAGTTTCCTCAGATGGCTGATGAAGGAAAAGCCGATCCCTGTGATAATGGTGAGTTCGTATTCCGACACCAAGACTGTGTTCAAGGCGCTTGAATTAGGCGCGGTTGATTTCATTGCAAAGCCTACGAAGAAGGCCTCTGTGGAACTGCAGAGCATAGAAAAGGACCTTCTCACAAAGGTAAAAGGCATAAGAAATCTAAGGATGGATAAGTTAAGCAAAAACCTCAGCCTGCTCGGCGGTGAAGTTGAAGCTCCTGTCAAGGCTGAAGCGGCAGCGGGAGGCATAGAGGTTGTGGCGATAGGCTCTTCAACAGGCGGTCCAGCCGCGCTCCAGATAATCCTTACGAGGCTTCCGCATAATTTTTCCGCGGGAGTGGTTATAAGCCAGCATATGCCTAAAGGTTTTACAAGGCCCTTGGCCGAAAGGCTTGATAATCTCTCCAAGATTAGAGTAAAAGAAGCCGAAGACGGAGATATTATTGAACCCGGGAGGGCGTTGATATGCCCCGGCGGGCATCATATGCTTCTGAAGAAAAAAGGACGCGGGTGTCAGGCGCAGTTAAAAGAGGCGGTTCAGGAAGATAAGTATGTGCCTTCGGTTGATATGATGATGTCGTCCGCCGCAGAACATTACGGAACCCGGACGATGGGCGTGGTCCTTACAGGCATGGGGAATGACGGTAAAAAGGGAATGCTGGAAATTAAATCAAAAGGCGGGTATACTATAGCGGAATCAGAAGAAACGGCTGTGGTTTTCGGAATGCCTGCCGAAGTCATAAGCGCAGGAGCAGCGGACCATGTGCTTCCGATTTCTGAAATACCTATGGAGTTAATAAATATAGTTAACAGAGGATGAATTGATGGAAAGGGAAACAAGCATAGGCAAAAAAGCTGATGAATTTCTCCAGATGTTCAAAAAGGGAGAAGAATTTACTCAGGAGCTTCTTAAAGAAAATGAGAGACTAAGGTTCAAGGTTGCCCAGCTTGAAGAGGCTATTGAACGTTCCGGCGATGAGGCGAAGATAAGGCTCTATGAAGAACGGATAAAGATTACGGAAGGCGAACTGAACTCCCTGAAGGAAAGGTTTAAACAGGTTGAGGAGGAAAACAAGGATTTTGCGACTAAATATGTAGAGGTTGAGGAAGAGAATAATAACCTGGCCAACCTTTATGTTGCAAGTTACCAGCTCCATTCAACTTTAGACTTCAATGAAGTTCTCAGGATAGTCCTGGAGATAGTGATAAACCTTATAGGCGCAGAGAAGTTCGCAGTGCTTCTTATAGAAGAAAAGACAAATGAGCTAATCCCTGTAGGGACCGAGGGCGTAGCCATATCCGAGGTCCCGAAGGTAAGGTTCGGCGAAGGCATCATAGGGACTGCCGCAAAAGAGGGCGAAAGCTATTTTGCCGAGAATATACACGCGGCACGGGGCGCTATCTCTATGGAAAATCCGATAGTCTGCATTCCCTTAAAGATTAAAGAGCATGTGATAGGCGTTATTGCCATATATTCGCTTCTTCTGCAGAAGGAGAAATTTTCAAATGTTGACTATGAACTTTTTAATCTTCTTGCAGGGCATGCCGCTACTGCTATTTTTTCTTCAAGACTCTATACCCAGTCCGAGAGGAAGCTGACTACAATACAAAGTTTCCTGGATATGCTGAAAGAAAAGCCGAGGAGGTAGCCGATAAGATGCCGAATATTCTTGTGGTAGAAGATTCTCCAACGATGAGACAGCTCATAAGTTTTGCCATGAAAAGGATCTCCGGTTCAAAAGTGATTGAGGCCACGGACGGCGTTGACGCCCTGAAGAAGTTATCCTCTGAAAAAATAGACCTCATACTTGCGGATATAAATATGCCTGTTATGGACGGCTTAAAGCTCGTCAGCCTGGCGAGAGGGAACCCTTCTTATAAGGATATTCCTATAATAATGATAACGACGGAAGGCGCCGAGGAAGACAGGAAGAGGGCGCTTGCCATCGGAGCCAACGCATACCTTACCAAACCGATACAAACGCAGGAACTCATAAGACTTGTAAACGGGTTTATCAGCACGCCTCGGTAGCATCGCAAGTAACTTAAGCGCTGACAAAACAAGGGGGTTACAATGAGAAAAATACTTTCATTTGTAACTGTGGTGGAAACAGGCCCGGCTCCCAGAGCGCAGGCAAAGAAACTGACGGCAAAAAAGAGATTATAGTTTTTAAATTTAGCAGGGGAAATCCGTCTAAGCTTGCTATCAAAATGCCTGAGGCTAAGCAGGCTGAAAAATTCCAAGAGCCAAAAGAAGAAATTAAAAAAGAGCAAATGGACGGGCCGAATTCCGAGATGATGCTGGCTCAGATGAAAGAGCTGTTCGGCGGCATGAAGATAAGTCTGGCTGTTGAGGTGATGGGCGCTATTGTGCGGACTAATGCAACGCACAGGGAAGGCTCAAAAATTACTCTTATGGAGATGGATTTCGGAAAGCTCTTTGAGCATCAGGAGAATTTAAAGAAATTCAGCGCGCAGAAGCCCGATACAATAGAGGACGCTAAAAAGATGATGAAAGATATACCCGGCATTAAGGTGGAGTTAAATAAAGAAGTGACCATAGATTTTCGATAGGAATTGAAATAGTGGTGCCGGAGGCCGGATTTGAACCGGCACGCCCTTTGGGGACGAGGGATTTTAAGTCGGAAGCAGACCATTTCCGTTAATGAACTTAAGCCCTTGATTTCAAGGATTTATTCTTTGACTTCAAGGGCTTTTTCTTTTTCTCATAGTTGGAAGGTGTTGGAGGAAACTGGATGCTTTTCAAGAATGAAAGGCACAAAAAAGGCACATTGCCCTTGATTTTAGACAGGCAGTATAATAGGCTACGATAGAAGTTTTTAATAAACAAAAAGGGGGAAGCTTATGAAATTTACTATAAATATGTTTGACGATGATGATATGTTTGACGATGATGATACGAGACGGCGCAAAGATGAAGAACGCCGTGAACAGGCAAAAGAAAGGAACAGTGGCAACCAAACTAAGGGAAAACAGCCTTCCGACAGGGTTAAGAAGGTAATAGATTTTGTGCAGGAAAAGGGACGAATGCCCTCAGACGCATGGCTCGGAAAGGTCGGTCTTGATGCAGACGAGATAACGGAGTTTCATAAATACATTGGTGAACTTCCCTCTAAAAAAGGAGGCAAGAAGCAGGTCAAAGAGGAAGTCAGGGAAAAGACAGAAATGCTAACTAAAAAAGTAAGAATATTATTAGGCAAGTTATTCTCTTTATTTCCCAAAATAGTTCTTATATTAGGAGGGCTATTAATAGCATTGCGGTTGTTCTTTCCCCCAAAATATGTTCTTTTGCGAGGCACGCATTTACCATATAACCCTCAAAGAATGCAAGAGTTGTATCCTATAGTAGATATGCAGACTGCTTTTTCAGATGCAGTTGGCATTGCAGTTATTGTAGGTATTATTTTTTATCTCACGAGAGGGAAAAAGAAGTTAAAACCTGAGATTGATAAGGCATTAAGCGAACCAAAACCTTTTAACGAGGAAGCCATAGTCGGCTATGATGCCAAGACTTACAAGCCGATAATTGATAGGACAAAGTGGGTGATTAAAAATGAAGGAGATGGAAACGAAGTAAAGAGGCAATAGGAGAGTGGTAAGGGAATGAAAAAGAAAAAGGTAAAATCTGAGAAAGTAAAAAAATCACTCCTGTTCCAATTAGAACGCTATGAAAAAGTTGCGAAACCAACGCCCAAATATGAACATGCATTTAGAAATGCAGTGCAGAAGGCACTAAAAGAGAATGACTGGTATCAGTGCCTTGAAGGTGAATACGAAGAAAAATCAAAACCTCTGAAATGGTATGTGTTAGGCGGAATTGCAAGTGATATAGAAGAAAAAGTGAAAGAAAAGGTTAAAGAAATTTTAAAAAAGGAACTTAAAAAAACAATAACGACTTTACAAAGGAGCGCAGAGCACGGAGAAAAATTCTGCACTCATAAAAAAAAGAGGCAAGACCCTCTCAGTAAAGAAATAATGAAAATCTGCTTATCATTTAAAGAAAAAAATGGCCGCTTGCCACACGTTCGGGAAGTTTGGAAATCTTTACCCCTAAATAAATATATCCAAGAAATTGAGGATGATATTATTTATTGGAAAACCAATAAAAATCCGGATAAAAAGACTTCCTTTAAATCATTTCAACATAGACTTACCAAAATTAAGAAAAAAATAGCCAGTTAAATATTTTTAAAATCCCACTTTCCGATTAACTGGGATAGTCCATCTGTTAAAGTTTCCTCAAGAATTGCAAATGAGGAGGCTTAAGATGAGTGGTAAAGAGACAGAAACAGTTTTTGAGGACTGGGCAATTGTTTCGGTATTTTCCCTTCCAGAAATTCAGAAAAAGTATAACCTTAGCATCACGCCTTTTAAAAAAACCGATGGACGGATAGCGTTCAGAGTGCAAGGGGATGTTGAATCTGCAATCAATGAAATCTATTCAAACAGGAAAGTAGGTATAAACGACTATATCAAATGCCTCAGAAATACCCGAAACGCAATTTATACGCTCCGGAATCTTGGGAGAGGATAGGCACAAGATAATGAAAAAGAAACGGAAAAGAAATCTATGCAAAAGAAAAAGCATGGCAATAAGCTACCGCCCTTTGTAGCTCTTACATGGGCGATGCTTAACAGTAAGGCATTCAAAGACCTCAATTATGCCTCAGCAAAAGCCTTGCCTTACTTCATCGGCAAAATTAAAGGAAGCTACAATGACCCGCAGCGTTATCTAACAGCGTTTCCTTTTTCATATTCAGAGGCTTGCCAGTATGGGTTTTCTTCTGCAACCTTCAGTAAAGTCATTCAGGGGCTTATAGCAAAGGGTTTTATTGACCCTGTGGATAAGGGCGGGTTAAGAAGCGAAGGGAAAACTTATAATCTCTTTAAACTGTCAAGGCGATGGTTAGATTACGGCAATGCCGATTTTAAACCGCTAAATTGGAAGTGCTTTCTGCCGAGACAAAAGATTCCGTTAGGGAAGGCATAAGCAAAAAAACAATGAGCTATCTATAAAAAAAGTTACAGGGAGGGCAAATTATGAGCAAGGTATTGACACCGATAAAAGCTATCAGGGCTAAATGTCTTGATTGTAGCTGTAATCAGACAAAAGAGATAAGGGAATGTCCTGTTAAAGACTGCGCTTTATATCCTTATAGATTTGGCAAGAGACCGAAAGCCACTTTAAAAAGTGAAACGTATAGCTTTAAAAAAGGAAATGAAAAGGCATCCGAGGGCAAAGTCATTTCACTTTCTAAAGCTGTAGAGGCTGTTTTGCCATGAAAAGCATTTCACTTTTTAAAGAGTATTCTATATATAGCCAGTATGTGTTGGTTTTGGGTATGACTTTAAAAGTTATTCCGAAAACTAATAGAAGGGGTTAAATAAAATGAAAAATGTTGCTCAATCTGTCAGAAATAGTCAGGATTTGTCAGGAAAGCAGACAAAAGCAATTGCCGTCATTCTCCAGAGCAGAACAATAACCGATGGATGCCGGAAAGCTAAAATTTCACGAGAGACCTTCTATGAATGGCTTAGGAATGAGACCTTTAAGGCTGAATTTGAAGGACAGCGCAAGGAGATTATTGATTTTGCCCTGCATGAATTAAAAATCGCTTCAAGGGAGGCCGTAGAAGTTTTGAGCGGACTTTTGAAATCAAAAAAAGACAGCATTAAATTTAGAACTGCAACCGCTATTATTGAGAATGTATTAAAGAGCCTTGAGCTTGAAGACCTTAACAAACGCATTGAGGTCTTAGAGAAATCTATCATGAAAAAAGGAGGTTTTAAATGAAGGGCATTGAAAAGCGCATTGAAAAATTAGAGCAAAGGCAAGGAGTAGGAGAAGAAGAAATTATACTGCGTCATATAGTTGTTCAGTTTGTTTCTCCGGAGGATAGGTTATCCGGTCAGGAACGCGAGACTACGATTTGCACTAAAGATTGCCCTGATTATGAAACCAAGTTAGCAGAGGCCAGAAAAAGGGCGGTTAATAAGTTTGTGACAATGCTTTGCTTTTCTGAATGCCGTAAAAATAAAAAGGACATTGAGGACGGTAATTCCAGAGGTAAAACTTAGGCACAATTCAGGCACAGGGGATTTACAGGAGCTTTAATATCAAGGAGTTATGAAGACGCAAAGGATTATAAATCCACAGAGTAAGAGGCTTTACAACATCAAAGAAGCCTCAATATACTTAGGCAGGACTGTATGGGCTGTAAGGGAAATGCTCTGGGCGGGTAAGATGCCTTACGTCAAAGACGGAAAGAGGATACTTCTTGATATTCGGGATATGGATTCATGGATAGAAAAAAGCAAGATAACCTTCACTTATTAATTTTTCTCTTGACATAAACTATATACAAATGGTATATAATTAAATATGAAATCTAAAGAGCTTCAAAAGTGGAGACAGGTAAACGGTTACAGTCAAAGCCAGCTTGCAGAGGCTTTAGGAGTTGCCGTTATGACTGTTAGCAGATGGGAGACCGCATCAAGAGAGGTTCCCCCATTTCTCCATTTAGCCCTTAAATCTATGCCAAAGAAGGGAGGTGAAATCAGGACAGGAAGACCGCCATTAAGAGAAGTAAAACAGGAAAGAAAACGAAAAAGGAAAGGAAGGTGAAAGTTAATGGGAAGCATTTATCAAAGAGGCAAGACATTCTGGATTAAGTATTACCGCAACGGAAAACCCTATCGTGAAAGCTCTAACTCCCACAAAGAAAGCGATGCAAAAAGACTCCTAAGACTCCGTGAAGGCCAGATAGCAGAGGGCAAGTTTTACGGATTAAAGGCGGAGAAGACCACATTTGATGAACTGGCAGAAGACTTAATCACGGATTACAAGATGAACGATAAGAAGTCTCTTGATAGGGCTATGCGGAGCGTATCACATCTTAGAGACTTCTTTGACGGCTGGAGAGCAAATAACATTACTACAGACCGGATTAAAAACTACATTGTGGAAAGACAGGGAGAGGAAGCAAGCAACGCAACAATTAACAGGGAGCTTTCCGCATTGCAGAGGATGTTTACTCTCGGTGCAAGACAGACACCGCCAAAAGTTATCCATGTCCCCTATATCCCAAAACTCAGGGAGAACAATGTAAGGACAGGCTATTTTGAACACGTTGAATATCTAAAGATGAAAGATGTCTTACCGGATTACCTGAGACCTGTTTTCATCATGGGATACTATACAGGCATGAGGATAGGGGAAATCTTATCCCTTACATGGAAGCAGGTAAATGTCTTTGACAGGAAAATCACTCTTGATGCCGGAACGACAAAGAACGATGAGGCAAGGGTAATATTCCTTGACGGCGAACTTTATGAGACGATTCTCAAACAGAAAGAGAACGCTAACCCTCAATGCCCTTCTGTGTTCTTTAGAGAAGGAAGCCGGATTAAGGATTTCAGGGGCGCATGGGATACGGCCTGTAAAGATGCGGGGATTGAGAGAAGGCTTTTCCATGATTTAAGAAGAACGGCAGTAAGGAATATGATAAGAGCCGGAATCCCTGAAAAGGTTGCAATGAAGATTTCAGGACACAAAACACGCTCAGTATTTGACAGGTATAACATTGTTAATGAGACTGATTTAAGGAAGGCTTCTGAGAAGGTAACACGGATGCATCAAGAGACAACGGAAGTCATTGAACAGGCACAGACGGGCACAATTACGGGCACAATTCCAATTTTGAGGGTGGTAAATGGTAGAGACAAGAGGCTTTAACCCCTTGATTTATAGTGGTGCCGGAGGCCGGATTTGAACCGGCACGCCCTTTGGGGACGAGGGATTTTAAGTCCCTTGCGTCTACCAATTCCGCCACTCCGGCAAAAGAAGTAGATAAATAAGATACTAAAAAAGTGGGCCTGAGCGCAACTTAAACTTTGCCTAGCCTGCCTTTTTCCATGAGGAGCATAAAATCAGCAAGCCTTTCAGCCTGTGGCATATCATGGGTGGTCATAACTATTTTATGCCTTCCTTCTTTTTTCATATCTAAAATTATATTCTCCACAATCTCTGTGTTCTCACTGTCAATGGATGCGGTGGGTTCGTCCAGGAAAAGAATCTCAGGCTCAACGGCCAGGGCCCTTGCAAGGCCGAGCCTCTGAGTCTCTCCGCTTGAAAGCGTAAGCGCATTATGATTCTTTTTATCAATGAGCCCTGCAAAATTTAATACGTCGTGGACTTTTCTTTCTATCTCTTTTTTGTTTTCTCCTCTTATTTTCAAGCCGTACGCCGCGTTATTAAAGACCGTGTTGTTAAACACGCCGATGCCCGGAAGGACCAGCGTAATCCTTCGCATTAACCCGATATCCCTGCTGGCGATATCATCTCCTGAAAAATAATGGACCTCTCCTTTGTCCGGATTTTCGATAAGTGTGCAAATCCTAAGCAAGGTTGATTTGCCGCTGCCATTATGGCCTGTCAGCACGTAAACGCCGTTTTTTTCAAAAGAAAATGAGCAGGCATTTAAAGCAGGCTTTCCGTTATAGCTTTTCCAGACATCTGATAGAACAAGTCTCAGATTCATTGTGCCGGAAGCTCTCCTTTTTTCTGGATAAAATGCAGAGCCGAATTTATTAAAAGCGAGATGGCTAAAAGTATTATCCCGAGCGCTATGGCAAGTTCAAAATTTCCCTTATCTGTTTCAAGAGCAATGGTTGTTGTCATTACCCTTGTATATCCCGCGATATTTCCTCCGACAATAAGTATTGCGCCCACCTCTGCCATCAGCCTTCCGAAGGCCGCGATTACTCCTGACATTATCCCGTATCTTGCCTCTTTTATTATGGTGACGGACGTTTGAAAGGGCGTGGCGCCCAATGTTATTGATGCCTGTCTTATAATCGGATTGACGCCGACAATAGCGGAATGACAGAGCGACACTGCGATGGGAAATGCGAGGATTGCCTGCGCGATAATCATTGCTGTCGGAGTATAAAGCAGCTCCATAAAACCCATAGGCCCGCTCCTGGAAAGCATCATATAAACAAAGAGGCCTGCCACAACCGGCGGAAGGCCCATAAACGTGTTCATAACGCTTATAAATAATCCCCGCGCGGGAAATTTTTTCAGGCTGAGAAACGCGGAAAGAGGAATGCCGATAATGGATACGATTAAAAGCGCGGTTCCCGATACCCTGAGCGACAGGAATATTATGCCCAATAATTCCGCATCAAGGCTGAATATCAGCTCAAACGCTTTTTTAAAACCCTCAATTATTGAATTCATTATTTCGCATTCGGGATAAACAACTGATTGCCGTGTTTATCTTTGAACGAGGCGATGGCATCCTGCCCTTCCTTTGAAATAATCCAGTTCACAAACTCCATTGACTCTTTGTATTTTACGTGCTTATGCCTTTCCGGATTTACAGCCATCATGCCGTATTGATTAAACAATATCGGGTCGCCTTCAAGAAGCACCACAAGCTCAAGTCTGTCCTTATCTTTTGTCGCAAGCCAGGTGCCCCGGTCCGTAAGCGTATATGCCTGCCTTTCGTTTGCTATTCTCTGCGCTTTTTCCATGCCCTGCCCGACCTCAAGATACCATAAGAACCATTCGCTGGACTTGGGGTTAAAGCCTGTCTTTTTCCATATCTCAAGCTCTTTTGTGTGAGTGCCGGATTTGTCTCCCCTTGATACA
>Ga0172370_10002142_pt1 | contig 28902 bp, 24 predicted proteins | sample LakKiv5m_FD_114538 | JGI IMG/M metagenome (GOLD analysis project Ga0172370, IMG submission 114538) | Freshwater microbial communities from Kabuno Bay, South-Kivu, Congo - kab_022012_11.5m | ecosystem: Environmental > Aquatic > Freshwater > Lake | place: Democratic Republic of the Congo...
AGGGGAGCCGCCAGGAGCAGCGTCGCGACCAGGAGGACCATGCCACGGACTTCCACGGCTTTCCCCCGCGATGGAGACGTCACCCGCCTCCACCTTCTATGATAGCGACGTTGTCAAAACCCTTAAGGGGTGCGGCGTCAGGAACGGCCTGCAGGGGGCTTCCGGGGCGGGTTTCCCGCCACGAGGCCGGCGAGGCGATCCATCTCGGCGCGCAGGCGGGCGAGCTCGCCCTGCAGGTCGACGTCGGGGGAGGGGGAGGGCGCGGGGGTCGGCTCCGGCGCGGACTCCGGGGGCGGCGCGGGAGACTCGGCGGGAGCGGTCCCGCCCGAGAAGAGCCCGAAGGGATCGAGCCACGCGGGCGGACGCGTCACGCCGGTCTGGAAGAAGCGCTGCACCAGCTCGGTCCACGTCGACGACGAGCCGCGTTGCTTGATCAGCAGCTTCAGGAAGTCGACCGGTACGATGGGGTCGAACTCCTTCATCTGCTCGAGGATCACCTGCACGAGGATGCGCCGCGTGAGGTCCTCGTCGGTGGCGGAGTCGAGCACGCGGAACTCCACGTCGGCCTGCACGAGGTGCTCGATGTCCTCGAGGTTGATGTAGCGGCGCTCGACCGTGTGGTACAGGCGTCGGTTGGGGTACTTCTTGATCACCAGGGGCCCGGCCATCGTGTTGCACCGTGTCGTCGTTCCGGACCGCACGGTACCACAGCGCGGGGGCCCTGCAAAGACCTTTCATGTTGCGATGCAAAATTTCCGCTTGACTCCGGCCGGCGCGTACCTACAGTATCGATGCATGTTGCGGTGCAACATGGCGACAACGGTTGCGCCAACGAAGGAGGGGAGCGATGGAGACGATGAAGATGGACAAGCTGTTCGACGTGAAGGCGATGCAGGACGTGGTGACGGCCGGGTTCGATGCTGCGATGCAGTACAACGAGACCCAGAAGGCCGCGTTCGAGGCGCAGCTGGCCGCCGCAGAGAAGCAGACCCGGGAGGCCGTGCAGCGCGCGTTCGACGCCATCCGCGAGACCACGCGCCTGGTCGACCAGGCCGCCCGCACGGGCGTCGAGGCCTTGCGCGCGAACGCGTGAGCGTTCGGGCGCAAGGGTTGTTGCTGGAGGCGTGGGCACCCGGAGCCCACGCCATGCGAGCGTCCGATAGCCGCTCGCCAGCTGCGCGCACGCCGCGTAGGGTCGGGCGTGGTGCTTGCGTCCCGTCGCGGAGTCGGCTAGAAGGCCACTCCGCGACGGGATCGGAGGAAGAATGAAGATCAACCTCGGCTTCTGGTCCGCCAAGCACGCCCAGGTCTACCGGGATCGCGCCGCGTTGAAGAGCGATCGCTACGACCTCACGTACGCCGAGCTGAACGAGCGCGTGAACCGGCTGGCCAACGGGCTGAAGGCGCGCGGCGTCGGTCGCGGCGACCGCGTGGCCACGCTGCTGTTCAACGGGTGCGAGCAGGTCGAGGTGGTCTTCGCCTGTGCGAAGCTGGGCGCGATCGCCGTGCCCATGAACTTTCGACTGGCGGTGCCCGAGATCGTCCACCAGCTGAACGACAGCGCGCCGGTCGCGCTGATCCACGACGCGGACCTGGCGACGACGGTGCTCCGCGCGCTGCCCGAGGTCGCGGCGGTCCAGGTCCGGCTGGTCGTGGGCCGCGAGCGTGACGACCGGAACGACGACGCCTACGAGACCTTCCTGGACCAGGCGTCGCCGGCCGAGGCGCTGGAGCCGACCGTCGGCGACGACGACCCGATCTTCATCATGTACACCGCGGGGACCACCGGGGCGTCGAAGGGCGTGGTGCTCTCGCACCGGAACGTCTTCTTCCAGGTGGTGAACGGCTGGGCGCTGGGCATCGACCCGCGCGCGGTGGGGCTCGTGCTGCTGCCGCTCTTCCACACGGGCGGCATGAACGGCTCGGTGCTGCCGCTCCTGGCCGTTGGCGCCACGGTGGTCTTACAGAAGCGCTGGGACCCGGCGGCCGTGCTCGGCGCGATTGAGCGCGAGCACGTGTCGGGCATGGTGGGCGTACCCATCCAGTACCAGCTGATGGCCGAGTGCCCCGCGTTCGACACCACCGACTTCCGCTCGGTGGCGTGCCTGATCTCGGGCGGCGGGCCGCTGTCGGACGCCACGACCGCGCGCTACCTGGCCCGGGGGCTGCAGTTCACCCAGGGCTACGGCCTGACCGAGGCCGCGCCGGGCGTTACCGGGCAACTGCCCGAGGAGTTCCGCGCGCACCCCGGCTCGGTGGGCCGCCGCTGCCTGTATGTCGAGGTCGAGATCGTCGACGTCGACGGCCGGGCGCTGCCGCCGCGCGCCGAGGGCGAGATCCGCGTGCAGGGCCCGAACGTGATGCAGGGCTACTGGGGCAGGCCCGACGAGAGCGCCAAGGTGCTCCGCGACGGCTGGCTCTACACCGGCGACATCGGCTGGATGGACGAGGACGGGTACCTGTACCTGTCGGGCCGCAAGAAGGAGATCCTCATCTCGGGCGGCGAGAACATCCACCCCAAGGAGGTCGAGAACGTGCTCGAGGGGCACGACGGCGTGGCCGAGGCCGCGGTGGTGGGCCTGCCCGACGTGCGCTGGACCGAGGTGCCGGTGGCCGCCGTCGTGCGTCGCGAGCCCGGGCTCACGGCCGAGGCGCTGCTGGAGCACGCGCGCGAGCGGTTGGCCCGCTACAAGGTGCCGCACCGCGTACTGTTCGTTGACGCCCTTCCGCGCAATGCTGCAGGGAAGCTGCTGAAAAAAGAGATCGAGGCGTGGTTCAAGCAGGCCGAGGCCTGAGCCGGCGGGGCAGGACATGACCGCTCTTTTCAGCAGCTTGTTGTTGTCTGGGGGGCGAACGGCAAGCGTCCGCCCCATGGACCCGAAGAAGGAGATCGCCGAATGGTTCCGAACCTGACCGATCCCACCGCCGCCCTGGTGCAGATGACCGAGAAGGCCTGGACCGCCTGGCTCGACGCCCTCGACAGCGGGGTCGACGTCGTGCTCAAGTCGCCCCTGTTCGTGTGGGGCATGGGCCGCACCCTGGGCGCTCGCGACCAGGCCCGCGCCCGGCGCGACGAGGCGCTCGAGAAGGCGCTCGGCGAAGCGCGCCTGGCGTCGAAGGGTGACCTGGAGCGCCTGGCGGCCGACGTGCACCGCCTCGAGGCGAAGCTCAACGAGGTGCTGCTGCGTCAGGAAGAGCAGGCCGCGTCGAAGGAAGCCAGCGCTGCGCCCCAGGCGGTCGCCGAGCCCCGGCCGGTCGTCCAGGCGCCGGCGGTCCCCGAGCCCCCCGCGAAGCCGGCGGCCGCTCCGAAGCGTCCTCGCCGCAAGGAGGCCTGACATGCAGCTGCAGCAGGCCCTCGCCACCTTGAAGAACGCGGCCGAGGTGGCCTTCGACAAGGTGCCGGTCGAGCTGGCGACGACGCCGCACGACGTGGTGCTGACCGACAACAAGGCGCGGCTGTTGGCCTATCATCAGGCGAACCCGAGGCACGCGACGCCGGTGCTGCTGCTGCCGTCGATGGTGAACCGGCACACGCTGCTGGACCTCACCGAGGAAGCCAGCATGGTCCGGGCCTTCCTCCGCGCCGGCTTCCGCACCTACCTGCTGGATTGGGGCCGGCCCACGGCCGAGGACCGCCACCTGCCGGCGGCCGAGTACGTCGACGGCGTGCTGCACCGCGCGGTGCGCAAGGTGCGCCTGCTCTCGGGCGCCCCGCAGGTGACGCTGGGCGGGTACTGCATGGGCGGCTCGATGGCGCTGATCTACGCCGCGCTGTACCCGGGGCTCGTGAAGAACCTGCTGCTCTGGGCCACGCCCGTCGACTTCGAGCAGGGCGGCAAGCTCACCCTGTGGGCCAGGCGCGACGCCTTCGACGCCGACGGCTTCGTGAACGCGGTGGGCAACGCGGCCCCCGAGCACCTGCAGCCGGCCTTCGACCTGCTGATCCCCACCTGGCGCCTGCGCCAGTGGACCACCTTCTCGCGCTACGGGCACCTGCCCGTCTTCGTGAAGCAGTTCGTGGCCCTGTCGAAGTGGACCGCCGACAACGTCGAGGTCCCCGCGGAGGTCTTCCGGGTGGTCGCGCGCGATCTGTACCAGGGCAACAGGCTCTTGAAGGGCGGGCTGATGCTGGGTGGTCGCGAGGTGCGCCTCGACGCCGTGACCGCCTCGACCCTGAACCTGGCCGCGGCCAAGGACCACATCGTGGTGCCCGCCTGCGCGCACCAGCTGAAGGGGCGCCTGGGCACGACCGACGTGGACGAGATCGCCTACCCCGTGGGGCACCTGGGGCTGGCCATGGGCCCCGAGGCGCTCACGGTGATCTGGCCGAACATGTTCGCGTGGCTCGCTGCCCGCTCGTGAGGAGGCTCCCGATGGCGCTCTGGAAGCGGCTGCTGGTGCTGGTGGCGATGCTGGCGACGCTGGCGGCCTGCGAGCAGGGCGCCGTGAGCTTCGCGGGCGACGACGCGCACCAGGCGCTCGACTACGGCGCGGGCGACGCGCCGGAGCCGGGCGACGTCGCGGAAACCGACGGGGCGATCGGGGCGGACGAGGGCTCCACGGTCGACGCCGCGGTCGAATCGAACCAAGATGCGGACACTTCCGAAGGGGTCGACGACGGCGACGCCGTCGATGGCCACGAGCCGGATCCGGACGTGGTCGCGCCCGACGTCGTCGAGGCCACTCCCGACGCGGCCGACGAGCCCGACGCCGCCGAAGCGAGCGACGAGGTCGACGGCCCCGGGCCGATCGTGCCTGCTCCCGTCACCGTGACCGATTCCGACACCTGGGCCCGCATCGAGCGGTACTCGTGGGACAACGATGGCCTGGTGCCCGAGCCCACCCTCGAGAAGACGCGCCCCACCGACCCCGAGATCGTGGCCGCCTTCGGCACCGACGCGCCGCCCGTCACCGACTTCCTGCTACACGCCGCGCCGGGCTGGGACAGCGGCAGCGGGCCGGTCGTGCTGCTGGTGCCCGGCGCCGGTACCGACGCGACCGAGGCCTTCATGCAGCCGGCGCTCCTGAACGACGCGGCCCTGGCGCGCGCGCTGCCCGAGCAGGGCTGCCGCGTGTTCGCGCTCACGTTCGCCGCGCCCTTCGGCTCGAACCGCAACCAGGCCGTCACCGTGGCGCAGGCGCTGCAGGTCCTGCGGGCGCGGCTGGGCGTGGCCCAGGTCTCGGTGGTGGCGCACTCTAAGGGCGGACTGGCCGTGCTGGCCTACGTACGCGGCCTGGTGGCGGCCTGGGGCCTGCCGTACGACGGCGACGTGGAGCGCCTGGTGCTCCTGGGCGTGCCCCTCGGCGGCCTCGACTGGCCTTTCCGGCACCCCAACACGACCTACACCACCGACCTCATGAGCCTTCCCATGCCCACCGTGTGGGATCGGATCCTGGAGTGGGGCACCTGGAAGGACCTCACCGACCAGAGCATCTACGGCGGCGCGTACGACGGTCTGCTCGAGGCGCTCACGCCCTGGCTCGACGCCTACCTGCTGTCGGGGCTGGAGCAGGACTGGTACACCACCTGGTACGGCGGTACCGGCTTCGTGAGCCACAGCCTGGGGATCGACGCTGCGGTGGAGCTGGGAGGCCACTTCATGGACGCGCTGCACGTCGCGCCCATGCCTCCGAGCCTCCCCGTGGCGGTCCTGGCCGGCGGCAACGCCTTCGTGGGCGGCGTCGCGTGGGAGACCACCGGGCCCTCGGACGGCCTGGTCTTCGTGGCGTCGGCCACCGACGTCAGCGACTTCGAGGCCGCCGGCTGCCCGATCCTCGGCGTCGACACCCTGTTGCTCGAGAACCACTGGAGCCTGCTCTCGTCGCCCGACGCGCTGGCGTTCGTGCAAGCCGCCCTGACCGCCTCGTTCTGACAGGGGATTCTCGCGACGCCCTCGACCCCGCCCGACGACGTCTTCACTGGGAACGCGGAGCGGTCGGAGCGCTGACGGGCGCGCCGACCGGACCGCGCGATCACGAGATCAGAAGCACACGCAGAACCACGGGTTCGTGTAGCACAGCCAGACGCACTCCAGCGTCTGGTTGAACACGCCGTAGCACGCGGCGTTCGAGCAGCCGTAGGTGCAGCAGCCGTTCGAGCCTCCGCACGTCTGGATCAACGTCCCGGGCTGCGTGCACCCGCCAGCGGCGTTGCACGTACGGTTCTCGCGGATCTCGTTGCCCGAGCAGAACCGGCCCACCGAGCAGAGGGAGCCCAGGCACCCGCTCGGGTCGTTGACGTAGCTCGTGGTGCACACGTGGGCCGCAGTGCAGACGCCCTCGAGGTGGTGGCCCGAGCACGCGCCCGCGGAGTCGCACGTCGGGGGCGTGTCGAGCGCGACGCAGTCCCCGTCATCGGCGCAGCACAGGCTGCCCGGGGCTCCGCAGCAGTGCCCGTTGCTGCACGTCCCGTCGGCGCACTCCGCGTTGGCCGCGCAGGCGCTGCCGCCGCCCAGCTTGGGCAGGCACTCGTCGACGCGGCCGTCGGCGTCGTGATCGTTGGCGTCGCAGTAGGTGCCCGGCTGGCACGGCGCGGTTCCGTCGCAGCGCGTGCGGCACCCCGCGGCGCCGCCGCACGCGTAGGGGTAGCACAGGGCCTCGACGCCGTCGTCCGGGGTCCCGTTGCAGTTCTCGTCGACACCGTTGCAGGCCTCCGGCGCCCCGGGGTAGACGGACGGCGCGCACCGTCCGCAGTCGACCCCGTCGACGAAGCCGTCGTCGTCGTCGTCGTCGTCGCAGGCGTCGCCGTTCGCGTCGCCGTCGCAGTTGCCCTGGCTCGAGTTGGCGATCCGCGGGCAGTTGTCGGTCGCGTCGGGCACGCCGTCGTTGTCGTCGTCGTCGTCACACGGGTCGCCCACGCCGTCGCCCTCGTTGTCGGCCTGCGCCGGGTTCGAGACCAGCGGGCAGTTGTCGGCCGCGTCGGGGACCCCGTCGCCGTCGTCGTCGGGGTCGCACGGGTTGCCCAAGCCGTCGCCATCGGGATCGGCTTGGCCGGGGTTGGCGAGGCGCGGGCAGTTGTCGAGATCGTCGGGCACCAGGTCGCCGTCGTCGTCGGGATCCACGCAGTCGGGCAGCGCGTCGTCGTCGAGGTCGACGAAGTCGTCGACCAGCGAGCCGTCGCAGTCGGAGTCGACCGCGTCGCACGCCTCCGCGGCCCCGGGGAAGATCGTGGCGTTCGCGTCGTTGCAGTCGACAGCGGCCTCGAATCCGTCTCCGTCGGTGTCTGGATCGACGCAATCCGGTAGCCCATCGGCGTCGAGATCGGCGAACTCGTCGACCAGGGAGCCGTCGCAGTCGGAGTCGACGGTGTCGCAGGACTCCGGGGCGCCTGCGTGGAGCGCGGGTTCGAGCGGCGCGCAGTCGGTGGCGTCGGGATCGCCGTCGCCGTCGTCGTCGCGATCGACGCAGTTGGGCAGGCCGTCGGCGTCGAGGTCGGCGAACTCGTCGACCAGCGAGCCGTCGCAGTCGGAGTCGATGGCGTCGCACGCCTCGTCGGCGTCGGGGAAGATGGACGCGTCGGCGTCGTCGCAGTCGAAGGTCGCGTCGACCCCGTCGCCGTCCGCGTCGGGATCGACGCAGTCGGGGACGCCGTCGGCGTCGAGATCCGGGAAGCCGTCGAGCAGCGAGCCGTCGCAGTCGGTGTCGATCAGGTCGCACGCCTCGGCGGCGCCGGCATGGACCGTCGCGTCGCGGGGCGCGCAATCGTTCGTGTCGGGGTCGCCGTCGCCGTCGTCGTCGGGATCGATGCAGTCGGGCAGGGCGTCGGCGTCGAGGTCGACGAAGTCGTCGACCAACGAGCCGTCGCAGTCGGAGTCGACCGCGTCGCACGCCTCCGCGGCCCCGGGGAAGACCGCGGCGTTCGCGTCGTCGCAGTCGAGCGTCGCGTCGAACCCGTCGCCGTCGGCATCGGGATCGACGCAATCAGGGACACCGTCGCCGTCGAGATCGGCGAAGTGGTCGACCCGGTCGCCGTCGCAGTCGGAGTCGACGTCGTCGCAGGCCTCCTCGGCCCCGGCGTGGCGGGTCGGGTCCTGCGGCGCGCAGTCGCGCTCGTCGGGGTCGCCGTCGCCGTCGTCGTCGGGATCGACGCAGTCGGGCAGGCCGTCGGCGTCGAGGTCGGCGAAGTCGTCGACCCGCGAGCCGTCGCAGTCGGAGTCGATGGCATCGCAGGCTTCGTCGGCCCCGGGGAAGATCGCGGCGTTCGCGTCGTCGCAGTCGACCACGGCCTTGAACCCGTCGCCGTCGGAGTCGACGTCGATGCAATCGGGGATGTCGTCGGCGTCGAGGTCGGCGAAGCCGTCGACCAGCGAGCCGTCGCAGTTCGAGTCGATGGCGTCGCAGGCCTCGTCGGCCCCGGGGTGGCGCGCCGGATCGAGGGGCGCGCAGTCGAGCTCGTCGGGCGTCCCGTCGTCGTCGTCATCGGGGTCGACGCAGTCGGGGAGGCTGTCGGCGTCGAGGTCGGCGAAGTCGTCGACCAGCGAGCCGTCGCAGTCGGCGTCGGTCAGGTCGCAGTCTTCCGGGGCGCCCGGGTGGATGGCGGGGTCGGAGGGCGCGCAGTCGAGCACGTCGGGGTCGCCGTCGCCGTCGTCGTCGGGGTCGAGGCAGTCGGGTGAAGCGTCGTCGTCGAGGTCGGCGAAGTCGTCGACCAGCGAGCCGTCGCAGTTGGAATCGACGGCGTCACAGGCCTCCTCGGCCCCGGGGTGGCGCGTGGGATCGAGGGGCGCGCAGTCGAGCCCGTCGGGGTCGCCGTCGCCGTCGTCGTCGGGGTCGACGCAGTCGGCGAGCCCGTCGCCGTCCGAGTCGACGAACGCTTCGTCGACGGTCCCGTCGCAGTCGTCGTCCTGCCCGTTGCACTCGTCGGCCGCGCCGGGATGGATGGCTGGCGCCCGGTCATCACAGTCGCCCTGCGCGGCGAACCCGTCGCCGTCCTTGTCGGGGTCGCACGCGTCGCCCAGCCCGTCGCCGTCGAGGTCTCCCTGCAGGGGGTCTGGAACGAGGGGGCACCGATCGGTCGGGTCGCCGATACCGTCGTCATCGTCGTCGTCGTCGAGGCAATCGACCAGGCCGTCGCCGTCGGTGTCGAAACAGCCCTCGTCCGTCTGGCCGTCGCAGTCGTCGTCGACGCCGTTGCAGGCCGTGCAGGCCCCGGTGGCCTCCTGGCCCTCGATCGCCGCGGGGTTCACCGACGCGTCGAGGTCGTTGCAGTCGGTCCCGGCGTCGTACGCCAGGGCGGTGTAGCCGTCGCCGTCGGCGTCCTGGTCGCAGGCGTCGCCCTTGCCGTCGCTGTCCCGGTCGGCCTGGTCGGGGTTGGCCGTCGTCGTGCAGTTGTCGTCGCAGCCGACGGCTTGCCCGGGCTGGCAGGGCTCGTCGCCCGCGAACCCGCTCTGGTCGCCGTCGTCGAGGACGCCGTCGTCGTCGTCGTCGGGGTCGACGCAGTTCGCCTGCCCGTCCAGGTCGGTGTCGAGGAATCCTTCGTCGACGGCGCCGTCGCAGTCGTCGTCGCCGCCGTTGCAGGCCTCCTCCGTGGCGGCCGCGCCAACGGCCACGCACGTGGTCAGGCCCGACTGGCACGCGCTCACGCCCGGGCAGGTCCCGAAGGCGTTCGAGACCTCGCAGGCCTCTTCCGGGATCCCGTCGTCGGTTTCGCCGTCGCAGTCGTCGTCGACGCCATTGCACGTCTCGTCGGTCGGGACCCGCGCGTCGCACGCCGAGAGGCCGTCGCCGGAGCAGGCGCGGGTGCCGGCGCAGGTGCCCGCCGCGCTCGTCGCGGCGCACGCCGTCGCCGCCTGCTCCTCGATGGCCCAGGGCGAGCACCCGCACGTTCCCTCGGCGAGCCAGCACTGGCGAGCGCCGGAGCGCAGGTCCTCGGGCGCGCAGACGTAGCCCTCCGGGCAGTCGCCGTCGGCCTCACAGGGCGCGCCGCAGAAGCTCCCGGCCGCGCCATAGGCCAGGCAGCGCGAATCGGCACCGTAGCCGCCGATCTCGCAGTCGGCGTGCTCGCGGCACGGTTGGCACAGGGTCAGGAACGCGTACCTGCAGATGAAGTAGCAGTCCGGGCACGTGTCCACGACGACCCGGCACTCCCAACCGGGCTCGTCGCACGTCCCGGAGCACGACACGCTGCACACCCGCCCGTGCGGTCCGGGGACGCAGAAGTTGCTGAGGCAGTCGTCGTCGGTCGTACAGGGGCAGAGCCACCCGGCGTAGGGGGGTTCGCACGAGACCGTCTCGATCGTCTCGAGCGCGTCGGTTGCGACCTGGTCCGGGAGGAGCTCCGGTGCGGCGTCGAGCTCCCCGGCGACGTCTGGCGAGGGCTCGGGGAGCGCGTCCTTGCCGGTGGCGTCGCCGACGACGTCGTGAACCTCGGCCGCGGCGTCGCCTCCCGCGTCCAGGTCGGGCGCGCCCGCGTCGACGTTCGAACCCCCGCACCGCGGGAAGGACAGGAACGCCAGGATGACGAGAGAGAGGGCGACGCGTTGCTTCATCGACGGTCCTCGGGGCGATGCGAAGATGGTGGGAGGTAGTGTAGCCGGAGCGAGTCGATTCGACAAACGGGACGAACGCGCGATTGCGCGGGCGCCCGCTTCACGCTATCTTCTCGACATGCAAGCGGTTTCTTCAAGGGGCCTCCCGGGGCCCCGGCTCGGCAGGGTCGCGTTCGTGCTGGCCCTGCTCGTGGCCTGCGGCTGCACCGGCCGGGTCGCGGGGCGCGCCGACGCCGACGCGCACGCGTTCGACGTGGGCCGCGACGAGGGTTCGGACACGAGCGGGGTCGACCTCGTCGAGACCATCACGAAGAACGACACGCTCGACGTCCGCGCCGATCCGCGTCCGGAGGGGCCCCCCGACGTGCTCCCCGAGGCCCACCCCGAACCGGCGGCCGATCGCCCGGTCGAGCCCGCGGCGTCGGAGCCGACCCCCGAGTCCGCGGGGGCCGAGCCGGTCGTCGCGGACTCCGTAGAGCCGTTGTTTCCCGAGGTCGTCGAGCCCGGCGCCCCCGAGGTCGTCGAGCCTGGCGCCCCGGAGGTCGTCGAGCCCGGCGCCCCGGAGGTCGTCGAGCCCACGTCGGTCGACGTCGCCGAACCGTCGGCACCGGAGGCGCAGGAGCCCGATCCGGGCCCGGCGATCGAGGTCGCGAGCGAAACGCCCTCCGAGGTGGCCGAGTGCGTGCTCGACGCCGATTGCGTCGACGGGGCCGCCCCCGGGCTTCCTTGCCGCGCGGTCGCCTGCCAAGAAGGTCACTGCGTCGAGGTCACTGCGTCGGACGGCGTCCCGTGCGACGACGGTGACGGGTGCACGACGGCCGACGCGTGCGTAGCGGGTGCCTGCCGGGGGCTCCCCGTGGTCTGTGCCGACGCCGGGCCCTGCTCCAGCGGCGCCTGCGATCCGTCCGAGGGCTGCGTCACGCACCCCGCCACCGGCCCTGCCTGCGACGACGGCAGCGCGTGCACCGCGTTCGATGCGTGCGTCCTCGGCGTCTGCCTGGGCGAGCCGATCGTGTGCGACGACGGCGATGGCTGCACCGTCGACGCCTGCGACCCGGGCGTCGGCTGCGTCGTGGCTCCCGCCACGGGTCCCGCGTGCGACGACGCCGACGCGTGTACAACGGGCGACGTGTGCCGGACCGGCGCTTGCGAAGGCTCGCCGATCTCCTGCGACGACGGCGACGCCTGCACGGCCGATACGTGCGACCCGGCCACGGGCTGCGACCACCGCGCGTTGAACGGGGCCCCCTGCGACGACGGCTCGGCGTGCACCGTCGAGGACCACTGCGCCAAGGGAGTCTGCGTCGGCGCGAGCCTCCCGTGCACCGACGGCAACCCGTGCACCGCCGATGCGTGCGACCCGCTCGAGGGCTGCGTGTTCCCGCCCGCCGACGGGGCGGGCTGCAACGACGGCAACGCCTGCACCGACCTCGATCGCTGCGTCGACGGCTCCTGCGCGGGCGAGGCCACGGCGTGCGACGACGGCAACCCCTGCACCGTCGACGGCTGCACGTTCGTGGGCGGGTGTTTTCACCAGCAACCGGCCAACCTCCCGTGTGACGACCACGACGCCTGCACCGTCGACGACCGCTGCTACCTGGGCGTCTGCCGGTCGGGGCTCGCGCGCGAGTGCAACGACGGGAACGGCTGCACCGCCGACGGCTGCGATCCTGCCGCCGGGTGCTTCACCGAAGACCTCGCGGGGACACCCTGCGACGACCACGACGCGTGCACGGCAGGGGACGCGTGCCAGGGCGGGGCGTGTGTCGGCGCACCGCTGGCCTGCGACGACCAGAACCCCTGCACGCTGGATGGCTGCGACCCGGCCGTGGGCTGCACCTTCGCGCCGAACGCCGACCCCTGCGACGACGGAGATCCGTGCACCTCGGGCGACGTCTGCGCCGACGGCGCGTGCCAGCCGGGGTGGGACCCCGAGTGCCTGGCGGTCGACCGCGTGGTCCTGGCCGGCGACAGCTGGTCGTCGGGGCTGATCCTGCCACTACGTGACGCGCTCGACGCGCGCGGGTACGAAGAGGTCACGGTCTCGTGGGAGCTCACCTCCAAGCCGGGCTCGACGGTCGCGGGCTGGCTGGCCGACTCGAGCCTGATGTTGGGCTTGTACGTCGCGCTCGACGCCGAGCCGCGGGCCGACATCCTCTTCTTCACGTTGAGCGGGAACGACTACCTGGGCGCGTGCAAGTCGGGGCTGGGCCTGGTCGGCGCCCTCGAGTGGTGGCTGACGATGTCGAAGATCCAGCTCGATCTCCAGACGTTCGTTGCGCTGGCTCGGGCGGGTCGCCCGCACCTCAGGATCATGCTCATCGGCTACGACTACCTCGCCTTCGACCTGCTGCAACTGCTCGGCTTCGCGTTCCCCGGCTTCGATCGCATCAAGTTCAACCTCGGGTTGGTCGACCTCGCCCAGCGCGGGCGCAGCGTCGCGGCGTCGACCCCCGACATGATCTACGCGCACAACATGGGGCTCCTGCAGTACACCTTCGGCGATCCGCTCTTCGGGTACCCGCCGGGGGCCGCGCCCAAGCCGGGCCCCGCGCCGACCTACGATCCGTTCCCCGGCGGCTGGTTCACGCACCCCTCCCCGGCCGGGTTCATCCCGGATGGCATCCACCCCAGCTACGACGGCTTCCGCGCCATCATCGAGAACTCGCTCGACCAGGGCGCGACCACCTGGATCGAGGGAACCCCTTGACGGCACGCGACGGATTCCACTGCCGCCGCTGCGGGCACTGCTGCCTGACGCTGGTCGACGCCTACCGCGGCGCGCTCAGCGAGGGAGATCTGGAGCGCTGGCGGCGGGCCGGCCGCACCGACCTGCTGGCCTGGGTGCAGACGCTGGAGCTCGGCCCCGGCAACGTGCTGCACCTGGCCTGGGTCGATCCCGAGACCGGCGACGACGTCGACCGCTGCCCGTGGCTCGTCCAGGACGCCGACGGGCTCTACGGCTGCTCCATCGAGGACCTGAAGCCCGATCACTGCCGTGCCTTCCCCGACCACCGCGGGCACGCCGCGGCCAACGGCTGCCCGGGCTACGAGCGCAAGGCCTGACCCCCCAGGCGGACCGCGTGTCGCCACAGCGTGGTGCGATGAACGCCCAGCTCGACGGCGGCGGCCGGGACGTTGCCCTGGTGGCGCTTCAGGAGCGCGAGCAGCGCGTCGTCGTCCAGCGTCACGCGCCCGCGCCTCGCAGCCCGGTGCCCGGTCGACGCGGCCGCCTGCACGTGCTCGGGCAGATCCTCGAGGCGCACCGTCTCGCCGGGCGCGAGGACCGCGGCGTGCTCGACGATGTTCTCCAGTTCGCGCACGTTCCCCGGGAAGCCGTAGGCGGCCAGCGCGCGCAGAGCCTCGGGCTCGAAGCCCTTCAGGCGCCGTCCGGTGCGCTCGCGCACGGCCCCCAGGAAGTGCCGGGCCAGGTCGGGCAGGTCCTCGAGGCGTTCGACCAGGCTCGGCATGCGCAGCCGGAAGACGCCCAGGCGGTAGAACAGATCCTCGCGGAAGCGCCCCGCGCGCACGGCCTCGGCGAGATCGCGGTTCGTGGCCGCCACCACCCGCACGTCGGCTTTCACGGTGGTGCTGCTGCCCACCGGCTCGAACTCGCGCTCCTGCAGGACGCGCAGCAACTTGACCTGGGTCGCGAGGGGCGTGTCGCCGATCTCGTCGAGGAAGATCGTGCCGCCGCGCGCCAGCTCGAGCCGCCCGGCCCGATTGCGGTGCGCGTCGGTGAAGGCGCCCTTCACGTGCCCGAACAGCTCGGCCTCGAGCAGGCCCTCGGGCAGGGCCCCCAGCGTCACGTGCACGAAGGGTCGTTCGGCCCGGGGCGAGAGTTGGTGCAGAGCCTTGGCCAGCAGCCCCTTGCCCGTGCCGCTCGCGCCTTCGATCAGGACGGTGGCGTCGCTCCGGGCGATGAGCGGGACGCGCGCGCACAGGTCGCGCAGCCCGCCGTGCCGGCCCACGATGTAGTCGACGTTGCGCCGGTCGGCCAGCTCGCGCTCCAGGTCCCGCTCGCGCGTCACGTCGCGGAAGGTCTCGACCGCGCCCACGAAGCGCCCGTCGGGCTCGAGCAGTGCGGCCGTGTTGACCGAGATGACCCGCTCGCGCCCGTCGCGCGGGCTGATGGTGATCTCCTGGTTCGTGACGGTCCGCCCGGTCACCATCGACTCCTTCAGCGGGCAGCGCGAGCGGCACAGGCGCGTGCGGAAGACCTCGTGGCAGGGCCGGCCCAGCGCCTCGGCACGCGGCGTCCCCGTGATCCTCTCGGCGGCCGGGTTGAAGGTCGTGATGCGCAGCTGGTCGTCGACGGTGAAGAGCCCGTCGGCCACGGAGTCGAGGATGAGCGGCATGAGCGACGTGTCCACGGCGGCTCCCGGCGGAACGATCTTCGCCCAGGTTGCACGTGTTGCAAAGAAGTTGCAAGAACGCGGTGCAACAGATTCGGATTACCAGGCGCCACCGGTATTCCGTGGTGCAGTCCGCGCGATGCAACCGGTGATGCAACCGAACCGGCCGTCGGCGGAGGCGATCGAACCTAGGAAACCAACGGATTCGAAAGCGAAATGAGGCTGAGCGGCCGCGATGGCATGCCGGTTGCTACATAGCAACGTCGCGATAGCTCTTCTGCCCGAGAGGCCGCATGAACCTTTCCGCCGAAGCCCTGCGTGATGACCCCGACCGCGCCGAACAGATCGCCGAGACCCTGAAAGCCGTGGCGCACCCGTTGCGCCTGCGCCTGGTGGCCGCCCTGGCCGACGGCGGCGTGCGCGTCGGGCGGCTGGCCCTGCTGCTGGGCGTGCCCCAGGCCATCGTCTCGCAGCAGCTGCGAATCCTGCGCATGGCGGGCCTCGTACGCCAGGCGAAGCACGACGGCGGGTCGCTCTACCAGCTCTCGGATCCACGCATGCAGGGCCTGCTGCGGTGCGTGCAGGGGTGCGATCGTCCCTGAGCCTCCAACCTGCAGAGGAAGCCTCGATGGAACGGTACCGTCGATTCTGGGTCCTGCTCGTCGCGTCGCTGACCGTGGGGGGGGCCGCCATCGCCGCCTGGCGACTCGCGGCCTCCGAGCCGTCCGGCGCCACGCCCCCGCGCCCCTCCCCGCGGAATCACCTGGACCACGCGCCGTTCTTCGCCGAGGCGTCGGCGACGCCCCAGGACGTGACGCGCAAGTGCCTGGGTTGTCACCCGGACGCGGCACGCGAGGTGATGGAGACCGCCCACTGGCAGTGGCTGGGCGGCGAGGTGAAGGTGGCCGGCCACGAGGGGACGCAGCGGATCGGCAAGAAGAACCTCTTGAACAACTTCTGCCTGACCACCGTGGGCAACCGCGCGGCGTGCACGAAGTGCCACGTGGGGTACGGCTGGGCCGCCGATCCCTATGACTTCGAGGCGGCCGAGAACGTCGACTGCCTGGTCTGCCACGAGCAGTCGGGGGCGTACGTGAAGGGTGACGCCGGGCTCCCGGCCAAGGGCGTCGACCTGGCGGCGGTGGCGAGGTCGGTGAGCTGGCCGCATCGCCAGAACTGCTCGGTCTGCCACAGCTACGGCGGGGGAGGGCAGGGCGTGAAGCACGGGGACCTCGACTCGAGCCTCGAGAACCCGGCCGAGGACGACGACGTGCACATGGGTCGCTACGGCTTCGTGTGCATCGACTGCCACCGCACCGAGCAGCACCGCATCCGGGGGCGCGCGTTCTCGGTCAGCGTCGAGGACGGCGGCGGCGTCGACTGCGCCGACTGCCACCGACAGCCGCCCCACCGCGATCCGCGCCTGAACGGCCACCTGGCGGCGGTGGCGTGCCAGACGTGCCACATCCCGACCTACGCGCGGAAGCTGCCGACCAAGACCGACTGGGACTGGAGCAAGGCCGGTGACCCGAACCGCCCCGACAACCCCCACGAGTACCTGAAGATCAAGGGCGAGTTCGTCTACGACCACGACGTGGTGCCCGAGTACGGCTGGTTCGACAAGACCACCGATCGCTACCTGCTGGGCGACCCGATCGACCCCGGGGGGGTCACGCACCTGAACCGACCGCACGGCGAGCGCGCGAACCGCGAGGCGAGGATCTGGCCGTTCAAGCTCCACCGGGCCCTGCAGCCCTTCGACTCGAAGCGCAGCGTTCTCCTGCCGCCGATCCTGAGCGGTGACGGCGGGTTCTGGCACGACTTCGACTGGAAGAAGGCGCTCCAGCTCGGAGCGGGCGCGTCGGGGCTGCCCTTCAGCGGCGAGTACGGCTTCGCGCGCACCGTCATGGCGTGGCCGCTCTCGCACATGGTCCTGCCCGGCGCGAAGGCGCTCGCCTGCGACGACTGCCACGGGGACCGGGGACGCCTGGACTGGAAGGCGCTGGGGTACGACGGCGACCCGATGCGCGTGGGAGGTCGGCCATGAACCGCCTGGCGTGGATCCTGCTGGGGGTGGGGCTCGTGGCACGGGCGGCGTCGGTCCAGGCCGCACCCAACGAGATGCACCCGCCGTTCGCCGTGCTGGACGGCGATGGTCGCTCGATCCTCCTGTCGGGGCAGTCGCCCTCGTCGACCGCGACCTGCGGGGCCTGCCACGACACGGCCTGGATCGATCGCAACAACGCGCACGTGACCGAGCGCGTCCACGCCGACTGCGTCGACTGCCACCTCGACGACGGTCGCCTGCCCACCCAACCCGACGCCTTCGACGCCGAAGGTCGCCTGAAGCGCTCGGCCCTCGTCATCCGCGCGCCTCGCGACGCGGCCTGCGGGCGCTGCCACGGGCTGGTGCACGAGGGGCCCGAGCCGCTCTCCCTGCCGGCCGACTACGAGACCGCGCCGACACCCGAGGCCCCGTGGCGCACCTACGACCTCACGCGCGGTACGGGCGAGATCGTGTCGGGCCAGGACGTCTCGGCGTCGTACCTGAACCTGGTCGGCAAGGACGAGCTGGACCTGCCCTGGGACGCGCACGCGCGCCGCGGCGTGGGATGCACGGCCTGCCACTTCGCACCGAACAACCCGGCCCGGGCCAGCCTGCGCGACTCCGGGCTCGAGGTGGTGGGCCGCGAGCCCCGGCGGCTGGGCACGTCGGAGTACCTGCGTCGACCCGATCATCGCCTGGCGGTCGCCACCTGCACCGCCTGCCACGAGCCGCTGAAGGCGCACGACTTCCTGCCGTACCGCAAGCGCCACCTGAGCGTGCTGGCCTGCCAGGCCTGCCACGTGCCGGTGCTGCGAGGTCCGGCCGTGCAGGCCGAGGACGCCACGATCGTGCTGCCGTCGGGACGCCCGCGCGTCGAGCTCCGGGGCCTGGTGCGCCACGAGGGCGTGGCCTTGAACGCCGAGCTGCTGACCGGCTATGCCCCGTTCCTCCTCAGCCCCGCCGAGGAGAGCGGCGGACCGCGGCTGGCCCCCTACAACCTGGTGACGCGCTGGGAGTGGGTTTCGCGCGACACGGGCGAGCCCGTGGCCCCCTCGACGCTGGCGCAGGCCTGGCAGGAGGGCGGGCGCGTGGCCCCGTCGCTCCTGGCGAGCCTGGACACCGACGGCGACGGCGAGCTGGCACCCGGAGAGCGCGTGCTCGACACGCCCGCCAAGACCGAGGTCGTGCGGGCGCGGCTGGTCGAGGCGGGCGTGGGCGACCCGGTCGTGCGGGCCCACGTGCGGGCCGTGCCCGTGAACCACGGCGTGGTGTCGGGAGCCTGGGTGCGGCGCGACTGCGAGGCCTGCCACGCCGAGGGCGGGCGCCTGGACCAGCCGCTGGTGCTGGCCGCGTCGACGCCGGCCGGGGTGCTCCCCCTGCTCGACCCGGGGCCGCTGGCGCTGGCCGGCGCCGTGCGGGTCGACGCGGCGAAGGGCGTGGTGCTCGAGCGCGACCACGCCGCGTGTCGCTTCTACGTCTTCGGTGTGTCGTGCGTCGAGTGGCCGGGACGGGTGGGGTTTGCGCTCTTCGCCCTGACGGTCCTGGGCATCGTCGTGCACGGCGGGCTGCGCGCCCGGGCCCGGCGGGCCAACCCCGCGGTCCACGGCAAGGTGCAGAAGGTCTACCTGTACACCGCCTACGAGCGGTTCTGGCACTGGGTGATGGCGGCCAGCGTGCTGGTGCTGCTGGTCACGGGCTTCGAGGTGCACGGGCGCGGCGACGTCGGGTTGTTCGGGATCCCGCTCGCCGTCCGGTTGCACGACGTGTTCGCCGTGGTGCTCATCGCCAACGCGTTCCTGTCGCTCTTCTACCACGTCACCAGCAGCGCCATCCGGCAGTTCTTCCCGCCGCGCGACAACCTGCAGGGCGAGATGGCGGCGCAGGCGCGCTACTACCTCCGGGGCATCTTCCTCGGCCACCCGCATCCCACGCCCAAGTCGCTGGAGCGCAAGCTGAACCCGCTGCAGCAGGTCACGTACCTGGGCCTCCTCAACGTGCTCTTCCCGTTCCAGGTCGTGACGGGCGTGCTGATGTGGGGCGTGTCCGAGTGGCCCGACCTGGCGACCTCGCTCGGCGGGCTCTCGGTCGTCGCGCCGCTGCACAACCTGGGATCGTGGCTCTTCCTGACGTTCTTCGTGCTGCACGTGTACCTGACCACGACGGGGCGCACGGTGCTCTCGAACCTCTCGGCCATGATCGACGGCTGGGAGGAGATCGACGTGCCCGCCACCGCGGTCGAAGGAGGCTCGGATGACAGGTAAGCCCGCGCGGCCGTACGTGAGCCCCTACCTCGGGGGCGCGCTGCTCGGCGTGGTGCTGTTCCTCGCGTTCTTCGTCACGGGCAACGGCCTCGGCGCCTCGGGGGCCATCGAGCACGTCGACGTGGCGGCGGTCAAGCTGGTGGCCCCCGGGGTCGTCGACCGCGTGGCGCGCTACGCCGAGGTGGGAGGGGGCACGCGCTCGCCCCTCCAGCACCCCGGCGTGTGGATGCTGCTCGGGACCTTCCTCGGAGGCATGGCCTCGGGCCTCGCGAACCGGCGCCTGAGGGTCGAGACGCGCAAGGGCCCCAACCTCTCGACCGGCGCGCGCTGGGCCTTCGCGCTGCTCGGCGGCGCGATCATGGGCTACGGCGCCCGCATGGCGCGCGGGTGCACGTCGGGCCAGGCCCTGAGCGGCGGCGCCGTGCTCTCGGTCGGCAGCTTCGCGTTCATGTTCGCGGTCTTCGGCGGCGCCTACGCCCTGGCGTACTTCGTGCGCCGCCTGTGGAGGTGACCCATGGCCCCCTTCGACCTGGTCACTCACCTCGGGGGCCTCGGCTCCGATCTCGTGTTCCTCGTCATCGGCCTGGGCTTCGGCGCCGTGCTCGAGATGGCGGGCTTCGGTGACTCGCGCAAGCTGGCGGCGCAGTTCTACTTCACGGACCTCACGGTGCTGAAGGTCATGTTCACGGGCATCGTGGTGGCGGCGGTGCTGATCGCGCTGGCGTCGGCCCTCGAGCTCGTCGACCTGCAGCGCGTGTGGGTGAACCCCACGTACCTGGCGCCGGGCATCGTGGGCGGCCTCATCATGGGCGTGGGCTTCATCGTGGGCGGGTTCTGTCCCGGCACGTCGCTGGTGGCGGCCTCGACGCTGAAGCTCGACGGCGTGTTCTTCGTGCTGGGCGTGGCCGGCGGCATCCTGGCCTTCGGGGCTACCGTGCCGGCCTTCGAAGGCTTCTACCAGTCCACGTTCTTCGGGCGCTTCACGCTGCCCGAGTGGCTGGGGTTGCCCACGGGCGTGGTCGTACTGCTGCTCGCGGCCATGGCGCTCCTGATGTTCTGGGGCGCCGAGCTGGCCGAGGCCGTGTTCGGCGCGGGGAAGGCCTGGAAGGACGTGCGCCTGCTGCCCGAGCGCAAGGGGCGCGTCGCGGCCGCGGTGGTCCTGCTCGGCGGAGCCGCGATGGGGGCGCTGGTGGGGCAACCGACCGTCGACGATCGCTGGGGCTGGTTCGAGCCGCAGGCCGAGCCGCAGCTCGCCGGGCGCGGCGTGCTGGTCGATCCGTCCGAACTGGTGGAGCTGTGGCAGGACCTGTCGCTCAGCGTGCAGGTGCTCGACGTGCGCGCCGAGGACGACTTCAACCGCTTCCACCTGGTCGGGGCGCACCGCCTGCCCGCCGGCGGGTCGCGTGCCCCCGAGGTCGTGAAGCGCCTGCTCGCGTCGCCCGAGAACGCGATCACGTTCCTGGTCTCGAACGACGAGGCCGCGGCGATGCGGGCTTGGCGCGACCTGAAGGCGCAGGGCGTGCTGAACCTGTACGTGCTCGAGGGCGGCGTGAACGGCTGGCTGCTGCGGTACCCGCCGAGTCCGTGCGTGGCGACCCGCAAGCCCACGCCCGTGGCGACCGACGAGCTGGGCTGGGACTTCGCGGTGGCGGTGGGCGAGCGCTCGCCCTCGGCGCACCCGCACCTGGCGCGTCGCGAGGCCGAGCCTGCCTGCGCGCGGACTCCGGCGTCGAGTCCGGCAGAAGGCGCCCACGCCGCGGGCCACGAGCCCAAGGCGCCGGCGCACCCCTTCGTGAAGAAGGTGAAGCTGCAGAAGAAGACGGTGGCGAAGGGCGGGTGCGGCTGACGACCCGCACCGGCGCCGTCCGGTGCCCCCTCCTCGTTGACAAGATAGACGGCATTTGTTAGGTACGGCTAACCGCGTCTCGCGGTCGGACCGAGGAGGGGCCCAGATGGGGAACACAGCCCAGCGCGCGTGGCAGGTTCTGGCCGGGCTCCTGGCCGTGGTCGTCGGGCTTCCGCGCGAGGGTCTCGCCGACGAGGGCGGGCTCGCGAAGATCCGTGACAACCTCTTCCTGCTCGAAGAGGCCTACAACCAGGAACCCGGCGTCATCCAGCACATCCAGGTCTTCCAGCTCGAACCGCGCACGAAGGCGTGGAGCTACAGCTTCACCGAGGAAGTGCCGGTGCCCACCGATCGGCACCAGCTCTCGGTCACGGTCCCGGTGTTCGACCCCGGCGAGGGCGCCTCGACGGCCCTCGGAGATGTGCTCGTCAACTACCGCCTGCAGGCGCTCGGGATGGGGGGCGTCGGCTGGGCCGCGCTGGCGCCGCGCCTCTCGCTGGTGCTGCCCTCGGGCGACCACGAGCAGGGGACCGGGCGCGGCGTGCTCGGGCTGCAGCTGAACGTGCCCGTCAGCTTCGACCTGGGGGACTTCTTCACGCTGCACCTGAACGCGGGACTCACGGTGACCCCCGGCGCACGCTCGCCGGGAGGGCACGCCGAGACCGCGCTGGATGCGAACGCCGGCCTGGCGCTCGTCTGGTTGCCCTGGACCTGGGGCAACGCGCTGGTCGAGGTGGCTTGGACGTCGATCGAGACCGTCGTGGACCGGGGCAGCGAGCGCACCGAGACCTTGTACGTGAACCCGGGCCTGCGTTTCGCCATCGACGTGCCCGGCGGCTTGCAGATCGTGCCGGGGATCGGCGCGCCGATCCGGTTCGAGGGCGGAGAGATCGACGTGATGGCCCTCGGCTACCTGTCGTTCGAGCACGTGGCGTGGGAGTGACCGCTGCCGGGAGTGGCGATTCGAGCCCAGGTCGTGCTTGACCGATGTGAACATATGTCTACAATGCGGGCGGAGGTGAGGCGATGCCCAGGCCGCCCTGTCAACGAACCGTCTCCGGCTGCCCGGCCGCGGCGGTGTTCAAGCCCGTGGGCATCCCGGCGAGCGAGCTCGACGAGGTGGTCCTGGCCCTCGACGAGTTCGAGGCGCTGCGCCTGGCCGACCTGGACGGCCTGTACCAGGAAGAAGCCGCGGGCCGGATGAACGTCTCGCGGCCCACCTTCAGCCGCATCGTGGAGTGCGCTCATCGCAAGGTCGCCGACGCGCTCGTGCACGGCAAGCTGCTGCGCATCGAGGGCGGTCCTGTACGCGTCGAGGGTCGACGCTGCTGTCGGTGGCACGACAATAAGGAGAGTACGCCATGAACCTGTGCATCCCCATCAACCAGGATCTCGGCCTGCAGAGCCCGATCTGCGCCCACTTCGGCTCGGCGCCGATGTTCCTGAAGGTCGACATCGACACGCTGGCCTGCGAGGCACTGCCGAACCGCAACACGCACCACGAGCACGGCATGTGTCGGCCGCTCGACAACCTGGCGGGCCACGCCATCGACGCGTTGGTGGTCGGTGGCATCGGCCAGGGTGCCGTGTACAAGCTGGCGGCCGCCGGCATCCAGGTCTTCATGGCCGGAGCGCCCACGGTCGGCGAGACGATCGCGGCCTACAAGGCCGGAACGTTGCGCCTGGTGACCCCCGAGACGGCCTGTGCGCACCATGGTCACGGCCACGATCACGACCACGGCCATCACGGGCGGGGCTGACCATGCCGGGGGGTGACGGGACCGGGCCTCGCGGCGAGGGCCCTCGAACCGGGCGCCGCATGGGACGATGCGCAGGCTTCAAGTCGCCGGGCTTCACGACGCCGGGATTCGGCCCGGGTACCGGTCGCGGGCGGGATCTTGAGGGGTGGAGCCGCTCCGCTTGTGACCCGGCCGAAGCAAAGAAGGCTCGCGAGCAACGCGCCGACGGAAAGGGCGAGCCATGAAGGTCACTGTCCTGGTCGAGAACTCGAGCGGCGCCTGCCCCGGCGTCCTTCCCGAGTTCGGCCTTTCGCTATTGATCGAGGGCTCCTTCGGCACGGTGCTGCTCGACACGGGCTCCACCGGCCGGTTCGCGCAGAACGCCGACGCGCTGGGCGTCGACCTCGCGGCCGTCGACTGGCTGGTGCTCAGCCACGGGCACTCGGACCACGGGGGCGGCCTGGCCACGTTCCTGGCGCGCAACGATCACGCGCCGATCGTCCTGCGCCGCGACGCCGACCGCCCTCACTATGGCACGTTGGCGCCCGGCCTGCCGGATCTCCTGCACCGCACCCGGCTCGTCACGCGGGACATCAGCCTCGACGCGGGCGTGCTGCGCGGGGCCGCAGAACGACTCAGGTGGGTCGATACCGATACCGCGCTGGTGCCCGGCCTGCGCGTGCTCGCGTCCATCCCGCGCGTACACCCCCTGCCGGCCGGCGATCGGTTTCTGCTGGAGCGACAGGGCGCCCGCTTCGTGCCCGACGACTTCCGCCACGAACTGGCGCTCGTCGTCTTCGAGCGCGACGAGGCGGTGCTCTTCTCGGGGTGCGCGCACCTGGGCGTGCTCAACCTGCTCGAGGCCGCGCGGCGGGACCTTCCGGGCGTGCCGATCCGGGCCGTCGTGGGCGGCTTCCACCTGGTGCTGCCGCGCTCCGAGCGCATGGCGCACCCGCGCGCCGAGGTCGTCGCGCTGGCCCGGGCGCTGCGCGAGCAGGTCAAGGGCCCGATCGTCACCGGTCACTGCACCGGTGCCGAGGCGTTCAGCGTGCTGGCCGAGGAGCTGGGGCCGAAGCTGCGGGCGCTGTCGACGGGCCTGCGCTTCGAGGTGTAAGGAAGCCATGATCGAAACGAACGAGACCGGCTTCGTCCTCCGTGCGATCGGGGTCGTCCACAGCCCCTTCAAGGAAGCTGTTGGCACGCCGATCCAGCCCGCCTACGCCGAGGGGGCCGAGGGGACGGTAATCCTCGAGGAAGCCTACGCCGCTGCGCTGCTCGACATCGAGGGCTTCGAGCGCATCTGGCTGATCACGTGGCTGGATCGGGTGGACGGATGGCGGCCGCTGGTCGTCCCGTATCGCGATACCGTGGAGCATGGGCTGTTCGCAACACGTTCTCCCCGTCGGCCAAATCCGCTGGGCCTCTCGGTGGTGCGCCTGCTGCGCCGTGAGGGCCGGGTGCTGCACGTGGCCGACCTCGATCTCCTCGACGGCACGCCGCTGGTCGACCTGAAGCCCTACGTGCCCGCGTTCGACAGCCACCCGGGCTCGCGGGCGGGGTGGTTCGACAGCACGGCCGAGGACCGCAGGGTGGCCGACGAGAGATTCCACGGCGGTCGTCCATGACCGCGCGCAAGGCGCCCGCAGCGCCCGCTCCAGGCGTGCTCTCCACGGTGTCGACCGAGTCGATCCTCGAGAGCATCTCCGACGGGGTCTTCACGGTCGACGAATCCTGGCGCGTCACCTCGTTCAACCGGGCGGCGGAGCAGATCACGGGCATGTCGCGCGGCGACGCCGTCGGGTGCCGCTGCTCCGAGGTCTTCCGCGCGAGCATGTGCGAGAGCGAATGCGCGCTGCGCCAGACGTTCGAGACGGGCGCGCCGGTCGTGAACCGGGCTGCCTTCATCGTCGACGGCCGAGGCCGCCGCATCCCCGTCAGCGTCTCGACCGCGTTGCTGCGCGATCGTTCCGGGCAGGTGGTCGGCGGGGCCGAGACCTTTCGCGATCTGACCTTGATCGAGGAGCTCCGCAAGGAGATCCAGGGTCGCTTCCAGGTCGGCGACATCTGCAGTCGCAGCGAGGCCATGAGGCGCGTCCTCGAGATCATCCCGCTGCTGGCCGAGAGCGAGAGCACCGTGCTGATCCAGGGCGCCACGGGCACGGGCAAGGAGCTCGTCGCCCGGGCCATCCACGGGCAGAGTCCGCGTCGCGCCAAGCCCTTCGTGGCGTTCAACTGCGGCGCGTTGCCGGACAGCCTGCTCGAATCGGAGCTGTTCGGCTACGTGGCCGGCGCCTTCACGGGCGCCAACCGGGACAAGCCCGGCCGGTTCGCGCTGGCCGAGGGCGGCACCCTGTTGCTCGACGAGATCGGCGAAGTGAGCCCCGCCTTGCAGGTCCGGCTGCTTCGCGTGCTGCAGGAGCGAACCTACGAGCCCCTTGGGGCCACCGTGACGAAGAAGGCGAACGTCCGCGTGCTGGCGGCGACCAACCGTGACCTGGCCGAGCTGGTGTCCCAAGGAACCTTCCGGCAGGACCTCTACTATCGCATCAACGTCTTGAAGCTCGAGCTGCCCACGCTGCGGGAGCGTCGCGACGACATTCCGCTGCTCGTCGAGCACCTGGTTACGGTGTTCAACGCGACCCAGGACAAGCACGTGACCGGCGTGAGCCCGGAGGTCATGGCGGTGCTGCTGGCGCACGACTACCCCGGGAACGTCCGTGAACTGCACAACGTCATCGAGCACGCCTTCGTGCTCTGCAGCGAGGGACCGATCGAGTTGCGGCACCTGCCCGGCGACCTCGTGCCGGTGGTCCGCGGAGACGGGAGGGCGAACCCGCTCCAGGCCTCGGTCCACGCCGTCGAGGCGCAGGCGATTCGGGACGCCCTCGAGCGCTGCGGGAACAACCGGACCGCCGCGGCCCGTGAGCTTGGCATGCACAAGAGCACGTTGTTCCGCAAGGCGCGGCTGCTGGGCCTCACGCTGCCGGACGAGGACGGGCGTACGCGTCCCAACGACCGCCGTCGCTCCTGAGTTCCGAGTCGTCGCAACGCGAGGCTCCCGGTAGGGTCGCATTTTTGCGCCCGTTCCGTCTGGTGTCGTCGCGATCGTGCACCCATGAGGGGCCGTCAGGGGAGCCGCCTGCCACTTGTAACGGATTGATCTAGAAACGATTCGGACAAACGTTCGCTCCGGCCGCCCGTTGGCGCGACTCTTGCGTTCTTGCCTTCATGGCGGGTTGACCGCCGACCTTCCGGAGGACCGACGTGAGCAAGATCGCGTGCGCCGTCCTGGCCTTGGTCGTCCTGGGCGCGTGGGCTCCTCGGGCCCACGCACAATCCGTCGCCACGCTCGCGGAGGAGCAGGTCTCGATCGAGACCGACGAGCGCTTCCGCGCGGGCGAGGCGGACGCGCCCGTCGTGATGACGGTCTATGCCTGCGGTCGCAGCGCGGTGTGCGCGAAGTCCATCCCCGCGTTGTACGGCGAGGTCACCTCTGGACGGTTCAAGGGCAGGGTGAAGCTCTACTACCGACCGTTCTTCCCCGAGGCGCAGGTGGAGGCCGCCGAGTGCGGTCGCGCGCTGGTCGCCGCCGCCAACGAGAGCCTGTTCTGGCCGTATCTCCTTCATCTCTACGCGAACAACGAGGACTTCAAGGCGTGCATGTTGAGACGCTGGGCCGAGATCAAGGGGCTCGATTCGTGCGCCTTCCAGGTGGCGTACGACGATCCGAAGACGCTCGAATACCTTGCAGCGGTGAGGCGGGAGGCCGCCCGGAACGGCGTGGATGCAGCGCCCACCGTGTTCATCAACGGTCGGAAGGTGCTGGGTGCTCTCACGGTCGACGCGATCTTCCATCTGCTGGATCAGGAATGTGCCAGGACCGCACGTTGAAGGTCGCCCTGACCGTCTGGGAGGGACGCATCTCTCCGGTGTTTGATGTCTTCCGGGAGGCCTTGCTCCTGGACGTCGTCGACGGGCGGGTCGTCTCGCGGGAGAGAAGCGTCGCGCCTGAATCCGACCCGGTCCGCAAGGTCCGGCACCTGGCGGAACTCGGGGTCGACGTGCTGGTGTGTGGCGCGATCTCCGAGACCGTGAGCCGCGAATTGACGTCGAAAGGCGTTCGCGTGCTCGGCTTCGTGGCGGGCGACGTCGACGACGTCGTGGAGGCGTTCGTCGCGGGCCACTTGCCCAGCCCCGAGTTCGTCATGCCGGGATGTGGGAAATGAACGAGTCTGGCAGCACGACAGCGCGGTTTGCGATCCCCTGCATCGACCAGGCGCTCTGCAACGGCTGTGGCGCCTGCATCTCGGCGTGCCCCATGGGAGCGCTCGTGGCTCCTGTGAACACCGTGTGCTCCAAGTGCCTGAAGTACTGCACCGTCATGGACGTGCCGTGCATCCTCACGAAGGTCGTGTGGGTGGACGACCTGTGCGATGGCTGCGGAGCTTGCGCCGCGGCCTGCTCGTGCCATGCGATCTCGATGACCGAGGGAAGGAACATGAACACGAACCACGCTGGCTTCTCGTCGAAGCTGATCCACGCGGGCGCGACCGTCGACCGGTTCGGGAGCGTCGTGACCCCGATCTACCAGACGTCCACGTTCGCGTTCGAGGACGCCGACCAGGGCGCCGCGCGCTTCGCGGGGACGACCGACGGCTTCATCTACACGCGCCTCGGAAATCCGACGATCCGCGCCCTCGAGGAGTGCGTCGCCGCGCTGGAGGAGGGGGTCGGCGCGGTCGCCACCAGCTCGGGGATGGGCGCCGTGTCCACGGCCTACCTGGCCCTGATCGGGAGCGGCGACCACGTCGTCAGCACGGCGTCGGTCTATGGCCCGTCGCGCACGCTCATGGAGCAGCAGTTGTCGCGGTTCGGCGTGACCTCGAGCTTCGTCGACACGTCGGATCTGGAACAGGTCCGGGCGGCCATGCGGGCGGAAACGAAGATGCTGTACGTCGAGACGCCGTCGAACCCGCTCATGCAGGTGACCGACCTCCAGGCGGTCGCCGAGATCGCCCACAGCCAGGGAGCCCTGCTCGTGGTCGACAGCACGTTCGCGTCGCCGCGCCTGCAGCGCCCGCTGACCTTGGGCGCCGACGTGGTGCTGCATTCCGTGACCAAGTTCATCGGAGGTCACGCCGACGTTGTCGGGGGCGTACTGGTCGCCCGTGAGGCGAGCGTGCTCGGCCGGTTGCGCCGGATGATGACCCTCGTGGGGTGCAACATGGACCCGCACCAGGCGTTCCTGGTGCATCGCGGGTTGAAGACGCTGGCCGTGCGCGTGGAGCGGGCCCAGGCGAACGCGGCCGTGGTCGCGCGCTTCCTCGAGGCCCGACCCGAGGTGGCCTGGGTGCGCTACATCGGGCTGCAGAGCCACCCGCAGCACGAGCTGGCGCGCCGGCAGATGAGCGGCTTCGGCTCGATGATCAGCTTCGAGCTGAAGGGTGGCCTCGAGGCGGGCAAGCGGCTGATGAACCACGTGAAGCTGGCGGCGCTGGCGGTGTCGCTGGGGGGCGTCGAGACGCTCATCGAGCATCCGGCGTCGATGACCCACGCGTGCGTGGCGCTCGAGGAACGGCTCCAGGCGGGCATCAGCGACGGGCTCGTGCGGTACTCGGTGGGCATCGAGGACGTGGAGGACCTCATCGCGGATCTAGAGCAAGGCTTTCGCGCGGGAAACCGATGACGCTCTCGTGGCTGCTCGGGGCGTCGCTGCTGGGCAGCGTGTTCGGGGTGCTGCCGGCATTGCCTTCGACGCCGACGGCCGCGGGTATCGCAGCGTGTCCGAAGGCCAGCGCGCGCCGATTCTCCGCTACGTCGTCGCCCCCTGACCGACGTCAGGGATCGAGCGGATCGTCGACGTCGACGTGCAGCACGTTCGGAGTGACGACGAAGCAGTTGTCGGTCAACGTGAGCACCGCGGACTCCGTGTAGCAGGGATACCCCAGCTCCTCGGTGCAGCGCGGCCCGAGGGCCGAGAGCATGATGTGCTGGGCCGCGTCGCTCGTGCACAGGATCGGCTTCTCGGGCGGGATTCCGTAGCGCAACGCCAGCCGGCTCACGTTGCGGACGTTGGTCGTGGTGTGGCGGGCGTAGGGGTCAATCAGGATCGCGTCCTCCGGCACCCCGTACTCCTGCATCAGGTAGCGCTTCATCTCGAGCGCCTCGCC
>Ga0172370_10002143_pt1 | contig 28897 bp, 24 predicted proteins | sample LakKiv5m_FD_114538 | JGI IMG/M metagenome (GOLD analysis project Ga0172370, IMG submission 114538) | Freshwater microbial communities from Kabuno Bay, South-Kivu, Congo - kab_022012_11.5m | ecosystem: Environmental > Aquatic > Freshwater > Lake | place: Democratic Republic of the Congo...
GAAAGACGATCTTGGGACGTCGTTCAATGGTAGGACTCGAGAATTTGGATCTCGCTATTGTGGTTCGAATCCACACGTCCCAGCCACTGTAACGTCTCTATCTAAGAGATAGAGACAAGATTAGTCCTGGCCCTATTGTAGAGCCAGGACTTTTTTTATCTTGCGATGTTTCAAATGGTTAGGGCATTAATTTTTAATGTGATTTATTGTCTTGGAAGTAATCGACTCACCCTCTATAAAAGCCCCTGGAAATAGCCAAATATTACGCAAAATCATGCCAATTATCTCGACCTAGCCAGATTTATAATGGCTTTTATATAAGCGAAATTACGCAAGATAATCACGTTATTTGGTATTAACTAGGCCATTATATAGGAATATAATCGGATAAAGATGGGTTATTGAATAGGATTTTTGACAAGCGTTAGCCAGATATCGTATTGTTTGCCCCAGTCTGATTCTTTGGAGATAACATTGATTTTATATTCTGGTATAGCGTTTAGGATTTCATTGGATCCAGATAGGATTTCTTCCTGTATTCTCGGTGATATGAAAAGAAATTCCATAATAAGATGCAACTTAACAGCAGACATATTGAGCCACTTGGCAAGTTGCTTAATGCTAGTAGTTTGACCGGAATCTAACAGTTCTTGTGCATGATAGGCGAGTATAAGGCGTTGACGTAACTTAGGTTCTTTTATAATATCTTCTTTTGGGTTAAACAGATCAAAGTGCCTTACCTCCTTTAAACCTATATCGTATTCTTTACTCGTACCGTCTATAAAAACAATAAAAAGCTTCTTAGTTTCAGCATTATAATCTACTCGCTTAATATGGTTCACTAGGATAATTTTTTGTTCCTGAGCTGTTAGGTTTTGCCAGTTTTCTTTAAAGCTTGCTCCTTCCGGACGTTCAAATAAGCATTCAGCCACTGCTTTTTCTATCTCGTGAGCATTTATTGATTTAGTTGCGCAACCCTCGCGACCATATTTCTGCACATTTGCGCATACGTAATATCTATATTTTATCTTCCGTTTTTTAGCTGTATGCGTCCCAAACATAGGCTTATTACATTTCTTGCAGAAAAGAAGCTTGGTCAAAGGGTTTGTCACTACATGGCCTTTTATTAGCTCTTTATAATTTCTACTCTTAGTCAGAATTTCTGCAGCGCTGTAAAATGTTTTCTCGTCTATTATGGCTTCTTGCTCGCCATTATAAAGGGTTTGGAAATGTCGGACTTTACCTATATAAAGGGGGTTACGAATAATAGCATTAAGAGCGGTATTTTGAAATGTATTGCCGCCTGATTTATTACCTTCTCGTGAGGTATATGATTTTGACCTATAACCTCTATTGGTTAGTTCTTTGCCTAGAAGTTTCAAGGAATATCCTTTTAGGTATAAATCATAGATTGTTCTTACTAATTCGGCTTCCTGAGGGTTAATAACGAGCTTTCTCCCTTCTTTATCAATGTTATACCCAAGAGGAGGCTTTCCTCCTAGCCATTTGCCTTTTTTCTTGGCAGCAGCCATTTTATCTTTCGTGCGTTCACTGATAATTTCACGTTCAAACTGGGCAAAAGAAAGAAGGATATTCAGTGTCAGCCTACCCATAGAGGTGTTAGTGCTGAACTGTTGGGTTACTGATACAAAAGTTACCTTGTTTTGTTCAAATAGTTCAAGCATCTGGACAAAGTCTATTAAGGATCGTGAAAGCCTATCTACTTTATACACTACGACACAATTGATTTTGTTAGCCTTTATATCTTCAACGAGCCGCTTAAGAGCTGGCCTATCTGTATTTGCGCCGGTGTACCCACCGTCATTATACTGGTCTTCAAGCGTTATCCAGCCTTCGTTCTTTTGGCTATTTATATAGCTTATTGCAGATTCGCGTTGGGCGTCAAGGGAGGTAAAGTCTTGATCTAAGCCTTCTGAGGTAGACTTACGCGTATAAATTGCGCAATAAATAGGTTGTTTTTCTTGAGAAGTATTTTTATCCATGATGTTTATATCCAAAAAATAGGTATCCGTTCCAATGTTGTCCGGTAATATTCGATGCTACAGCGGAGATTGTCTTATATATTTTCCCATTATATTCAAAGCCATTCTCAAGTACTTTAACTTCTAGTTTAGTTCCTTTGTAATTCTTGATAATAAGGCTCCCAGGGATAGGAAGGCGCCTATCAGGCATTAGTGAAGACTTCTTCGAAACAGCAGATTCTTCATTTTCTGGCCTTAAAAGGACATTATTTGCCGGATCGTACTTTTGAATGAGTTCATCTAGCTTCTTTTTGGCCTCTTCTGATAATCCGCCAAATTCAAGTTCCTGCAGCCTATAAACAATCTTACGCCATAAATATACCTTATTATTAGATGGAGCCTTTTTGCCCTCAAAAATAGCCTCATATTTCTTCTCTAACTCGCTAAGAGGCAGCTCTTTTAAGGCCATTATTTCAGCTATAGTGTTATTGCCCATATTTGGGTTCCTCCTATCAGTACACATATAGCCATACAAAGTGGCATATAGCAAGTAGAATAGAGGGGTATTTTTAGGTTGTGGAATAGCCCTAAAAAGACTATAATAAAATACACTATATGGGGATATTGCGATTATGCATAAGATAGAAGTTATAAATTAAGAAATATTTAAGCCGGGACTAGAAGCCCGGTTTTTAAATTTTATAGGCCTATGATTACTGATTATCACGCTAAATATTTTGCATGGGAACTAACCAAAAGAAACCCTTCCGATAGTATTCAGAAACTTGCTGTATCATTAATTGACGCGCAGGTTGATCTAAATCCTCATCAAATAGAAGCTGCACTTTTTGCTTTTCGATCACCACTTTCTAAGGGTGCCATACTTGCTGATGAAGTTGGATTAGGCAAAACTATAGAAGCCGGCATTGTTATTTCTCAAAAATGGGCAGAAAGAAAGCGAAAGATTCTTATTATTGTCCCAGCTAATTTGAGAAAACAGTGGAACGAAGAGTTACTAGACAAGTTTTTTATACAATCTATTATCCTTGAAAAGAAGTCATTTAATGAAGAGATTAAGAAAGGTAATTTAAATCCTTTTAATCAATCAGATTTAATAGTTATTTGCTCTTATCATTTTGCCAGAGCAAAAGAAATGTACATTAAGCAAACTAATTTTGATTTGGTTATTATTGATGAAGCTCATCGGTTAAGAAATGTCTACAAGGAATCAAATAAAATTGCTAATGCCATTAAAAAAGCTCTAAAAGATTTCCCCAAGATTCTTTTAACAGCAACTCCGCTACAAAACTCGTTAGTTGAATTATTTGGCTTAGTGAGCGTTGTTGATGAACAAATATTTGGAGATCTTGAGAGTTTTAAATCCCAATATTGTTTTAGCGAACCGCCAAACTATACTGAGCTAAAAGAACGAATAAAACCTGTTTGCCTTAGGACGTTACGAAGGCAAGTATTGGAATATATAAAATATACTAATAGAATGGCTATTACGCAGGAATTTTATCCAAGAGAAGAGGAGCAGCAACTTTATAATATTGTTACTAGTTATCTTCAAAGAGAATATCTTTACGCTCTTCCTAAAGCTCAAAGGCACTTGATGACACTTATATTAAGAAAGCTATTAGCTTCATCGACCTATGCTATTGCTGGCACATTATTAGGATTGGCGCGTAAACTTGAATTTTTGTTAAAGAATCAGGACAAGCCTGAGGTAGTTGAAGATATTTTAAGCCAAGACTATGAATCTTTTGAAGAAACAAAGGACGAATGGATTGATGATGAAGAAGGAGATGGTGAAGAGGTCAAAGAAGATGAAATAAAAAAGTTAACAGAAGAAGATATTAAAAATATCAAAGAAGAAATTGACTTGCTAAAGAAGATGCATGAGCTCGCAAAATCTATTCAAAAAAATTCAAAAGGAGAAGTTTTATTAACAGCCCTTCATAAAGGTTTTGAAGAAGCTCAGAAGAAAGGTGCTTTAAAAAAGGCTATTATCTTTACTGAATCAACTCGGACACAAGCTTATATTATTGAAATACTAAGCCAAACAGAATATGCTGATAAAATTGTATTTTTTAATGGGAATAACAATAGCCCACAAGCAAGAAAGATTTTACGAGATTGGATAGAAAAAAATAAGGATACAGACCGCATTACTAGCTCTTCTACAGCCAATATGCGAGCTGCATTAGTCGATTGTTTTAAAAATGATGCTGTTATTATGGTTGCTACTGAAGCAGCTGCAGAAGGTATAAATCTTCAGTTTTGCTCATTAGTTGTTAATTACGATTTACCTTGGAATCCTCAAAGAATTGAGCAGCGCATCGGGCGTTGCCATCGATATGGCCAAAAGCATGATGTGGTAGTAGTTAATTTTTTAAATAAGAAGAATGCTGCTGATCAAAGAGTCTATGAACTACTTGAAAAGAAATTTCAGCTATTTAGTGGTGTTTTTGGAGCAAGTGATGAAATCCTTGGAGCTTTAGAATCAGGCATAGACTTTGAGCGTCGAATTGCTCAAATTTACCAAAATTGTCGTACCGAAGAGGAAATTCAAAAATCATTTGATGAGCTTCAAAGGGATCTAGAAGAAACTATCTCAGAGAAACTAACGCAGACAAAACAACGTTTATTGGAAAGTTTTGATGAAGAGGTAGCTGAGAAATTAAGGATAAATTTAATACAGAGCAAGGAATATCTTGGTAAATATGAAACCTGGTTATGGGATTTGACTAGATTTTTCTTAGAACCTTATGCTCGTTTTTCACAAGAAGATCATTCTTTTACTTTAATAAAAAACCCATTTTCTGAAGAAAATATTGATCCAGGGCCTTATCGAATCGGTAAGAATATAGATAATGCTCATATCTATAGAGTTGGGCATCCTTTGGCTCAAAGAATTATTAATCAGTTCAGAGCCAAAGAATTGGTACCTATTGAAATTCAATTTCAATATGAGCAATCTGGAAAGAAAATATCAATACTTGAGGAGCTGCTTAATAAATCTGGATGGTTGGCGGTATATAAGCTTACAATAGAGTCTTTCGAAGAGGAAGATTACATACTTTTATGTGGAATTACAGAAAATGGCGTCGAACTAAATTCTGACCAATGCCAAAGGCTTTTTTCTTTATCTGGCCGTATTCAAAACGATATCTTATTAGTTCCCGATCAAGTTACAAAAAAAATAAACCAAGTTGTTCAAAAACGAAAAGCTATAATATTAGATAGTAATATGCAGAGAAATTCAGGGTATTTTGAAAAAGAAAGCGACAAGCTGGATAAATGGGCTGAAGATAAACGTAATTCCTTGCGTTTATCTTTAAAAGAACTGGATGAACAAATAAAAGAACTCAAAAAAGCAACACGACAAGCTCAGAGTTTGCCGGACAAATTAGCTGCGCAAAAAAAAGTACGCAGCCTTGAGAAAAAGCGCGAAGAAGCTTGGCATGAATATGATAAAATAGGACGTGCAATCGAAGCAGAGAAGGATAAGCTTATTGAGATAATGGAAAAGAAACTTTCTGCAAAAGAAACATTAACCGAACTTTTTGCTATTCGCTGGAGAATTATATAAGGAGATTTATCATGGGAGAACCTAAAAAAATGGATTTACGCTCAATGGATATCATAGAAGATTATAAGTTAAAATTAAAAGCACTTTTTCCGAATGTTTTTAATGAGGATAAAATTGACTTTGAACGCCTGAGACAAACGTTGGGAGAAGATGTTGATGCTGGACTTGAACGCTTTGGCCTTACTTGGCCTGGTAAAGCTGAGTGTATGAAAATTATTCAACAGCCCAGTATCGGCACCTTAAAACCCTGCAAAGAAGAATCTATTAATTTTGACACAACAGAGAATCTTTTCATTGAAGGCGACAATTTGGAAGTCCTCAAGCTCTTGCAAAAGTCTTATTACGGTAAGGTCAAAATGATCTACATTGATCCGCCTTATAACACAGGGAAGGAATTCATTTATCCGGATAAATATTCCGAATCTTTGGAAACATATTTGGCATATACCGGTCAAGTCGATGCTGAAGGGAAGAAATTTTCGACAAATACTGAAGCGGACGGACGGTTTCATTCAAAATGGATCAACATGATTTATCCTAGATTATTTTTGGCTAGAAATCTATTAAAAGATGATGGGGTTATATTTATTAGCATTGATGATAATGAGTTAACCAATTTAAGAAAAATATGTGACGAAATCTACGGAGAAGAAAACTTTGTTGGGTTAATTGCTGTTGAGAATAATCCTAAAGGTAGAAAGAACTCTGATTATATTTCTCAATGTAATGATTATTGCTTGGTTTATGCAAAATATAAAAACAAGAGTTGTTTTATAGAGAATATTCCGAAAAATGTTAATGATATGACTGAAGATGAAAATGGAAAATTTATTCATAAGAGCGGAAAAAGAGTATTGATAGGAGAAAACAGCTTTAATGAAGCAGTTACAGATATTAGTTCGGAAAAGCATTACAGCGTTTATTACAACAATAAAGAAGAGAAGGTAATTATAAAAAAAGAGGAATCGACTTATGATTTAGACAAATCACTGATTGATAATGGGTATAAAAGATATGTTTCCCTCAGACAGGGAAAGTTTATAGAAAATACATATACTAAAAGTAAGTTTTTAAATCTATTTGATGAGAAAGCACTAGAATTTAAAGATGATAAGGTTTTTGAAAAGAATTTTAATAACACAATCAGAATAAAAAGTTTAATAACGAATAAAGAATATGATGCGCTATTAAATAACAAGCCTCAAAAATATAAGATTGATGTCAAAACGACTTCGGCTGGTGCTTGTTTGAAAGAGTTATTCAATACCGAAGCCGAATATTTCAACGCACCAAAGAATATAGGACTAATTAAGCTGTTGGCTAGTTTATTTGACGATAAACAGTTTATTGTTCTTGATTTTTTTTCTGGCTCTGCCACAACTGCCCATGCGATTCTCGACATGAATAAACAGGATAATTTTAAACTTAAGTTCGTTTTGATCCAGCTTCCTGAGTTGTGTGATGAGGATACCGAGGCTTTTAAAGCAGGTTATAAAACTATAGCCCAGATTGGTAAAGAGCGAATTCGTCGAGTTATTGCCAAAGTTAAGGAGGAATCAATAGGACAATTAGATTTTAAAGATGGCAAAATGGATTTAGGTTTTAAGGTCTTCAAACTCGATCAGTCTAATTTCAGGATTTGGGATGGAGCGATTGAACAGGGCACTGATGGCAAGAAGATTGAGAAACAGCTTGTGTTGCAAATTGAGCATATTAATCCGAAATCAACAGAAGGGGACATTTTATACGAATTGCTTCTTAAGTCCGGATTCCCTTTGACAACTAAGGTTGAGATTCTTGAGCTGGCTGGGAATAAGGTGTATTCAATCGAAAACGGCGCGTTATTAATTTGTCTAGAAAATAATTTATCCAAAGAGGTTATTACTGAAATGGCGCGTAAAGAACCAGCACGAGTTATCTGTTTGGATACCGGCTTCAGCGGTAATGATCAACTTAAAACTAATGCTGTTCAAATCATGAAATCTCATAAGGTTGAAGATTTTAGGACAGTATAAGGGATTATCATGAAATTTATTTTTGATGCCAATCAACAATATCAATTAGATGCTATTAGCTCTGTAGTTGATCTTTTTAAAGGACAAAAAGAGAATCGTGGAGCTTATGAAATAAGTTTTCGCAAAGAAGTTGCATTTATGGGGCAGGCGCTTGTACAAACCTCACTGGGTTTGGGCAATAATCTTGATATTGATGATCCAGTTTTTCAGGAAAACTTGTCTTTGGTTCAAAAGAAAAACAGTATTTTGCAAGAAGCTTCAATTGAATCTAAAGGCCGTAATTTTTCTGTAGAAATGGAAACAGGCACTGGAAAAACATATGTTTATTTAAGGACACTATTTGAGCTAAATAAGGTTTATGGTTTTAAGAAGTTTATAATAGTGGTGCCATCCATAGCTATTCGAGAAGGAGTTTTGAAATCTATAGAAATGATGGAAATGCATTTTAGAGAATTATATAATAATGTTCCATTTGATAAATTTCTTTATGATTCTAAGGATGTTGCTAAACTGCGTGGATTTGCGATGAGTAATGAAATGCAAATTATGATTATCAATATTGATTCATTTAACAAAAAATCCATTAATATTATTCATGATTATCGCGATCAAATGAGTGGTTATAGACCAATCGAGTTTGTACAGGCAACAAATCCGATTGTAATCATGGATGAACCACAAAATATGGAAAGCGATAAAGCTAAAGAAGCTATAGTATCCTTAAATCCGTTATGTACATTGAGGTATTCAGCTACACATAGAGATAAATATAACCTTATTTATCAGTTAGATCCAGTTAGAGCATTTCAAATGCGTTTAGTTAAGAAAATATCTGTTAATTCTGTAACTGTCGAGAGTGACCCAACGCAATCTTATATAAAAGTGGAAGACATTACAAATCAAAATGGGATCTTTAAAGTCAAACTTTCTTTTTTTGAACAGACTGTAGAGGGGGTTAAAAAGAAAAGCAAGCAATTAAAACAACATGATGACCTTTTTATAGTTTCAAAAGAATATGAGGCATATCGAAATGGTTTTGTTGTGGATGAAATTAATGCCAGGCCAGGGATGGAATTTGTGAAGTTTGCTAATGGAATTCGATTAAACAAAGGAGATGAACAGGGGGGAAGTAAAGACGATGTAGTTAAAAAACAACTTAGAGAAACAATTAAAGCACATTTTGAAAAAGAACACCAAGTTAGTAATATGGGTCTTAAAGTACTTTCTCTTATATTTTTAGATCGCGTGGATAATTACCGTATTCACAAACAAGATGGGTATGAATTGGGTAGGTATGGGAAATGGTTTGAAGAGATTTATGCTGAAGTTTCTGAAGAATATAGAAATTTATTTAATCAAGATATTATTCCGGCAGAACATGTACATAATGGTTATTTTGCCAAAGATAAAAAAGGTGATCTTAAGGATACAACAGGAGATACTCAAGCGGATGAAGATACATATTCGCTAATCATGAGAGACAAAGAAAAGCTGTTAGATATTTCTAATCCGCTTAAGTTTATTTTTTCCCATTCTGCTCTCAGAGAAGGCTGGGATAGTCCCAATGTTTTTCAAATATGCACAATTAATGAAACAGCCTCAGCGCTTAAAAAACGTCAAGAAATTGGTCGGGGTCTTAGATTACCTGTTAATCAAAATGGAAATAGAGTTTTTGATGAATATGTTAATAATCTAGTAGTTATTGCTAATGAAAGTTATGATGAATTTGTTGAAAAATTGCAAAAAGAATTGGAAGAGGAGTGCGGAGTAGTATTTGGAAAGTTGCCTATAGAAGCTTTTGTCGGCATTGATTTTCAGCAGTATGGAATTGAAAAATTAGACAAAGAGCAATCACAAGAAATTTGGCAGCATCTTAAAAAAGAAAAAGTTATCGCCAATGATGGTTTCATACTCCCTGCTTTTGTTGAACAGGTAGCGAATAATACATTTAATGTTCCAGAAAGATATAAGAGTATTACATCCGAAGTAATAAGAACAGTTGAGCGGCATCAGATTGAAAAACATATAGAAGATTACAATAAGAAAATTAAAGTAAAGATTAATGAAAAAGTACTTTTAGACCCAGAGTTTGAAAAATTTTGGAATGCTATTAACATAAAAACTATTTATTCTGTTAGCTATTCTACTGATGATCTCATTAATAAGGCAGCAAAAGCAATATCTCAAATTCCTAAGATAGAGCCATTGAAATTAAAATCCATATTAGTAGGTATAGATATTGCTGAGAAGGGCGTAACAGCGGTTATGGAAAGAACGCCAGATATAGATTACGGTAGCAAAGCAACGTATTTGCCAGATATCCTTTCCTATGTGCAGAGTAAAGTTGAATTAACTAGAAGTACAATATTTAAAATAATCAAACAATCTGGGCGCTTAGATGAATTTACTGTAAATCCGCAGCATTTTATGGATTCTGTTGTTAAAGAAATACGCAATGTGCTGCACAGGATCATTATAGAAGGCATCCAGTATGAGAAATTAGATGAAATTTCTTATGAGATGTCATTATTTAGAGTAGATGAGCACAAGATGATGTTTGCGCAAGATAAAGTGGTTCCAACGCAAAAGTCTGTTTATGACTACATTTTATGGGAATCTGGAGTTGAGAAACATTTTGCAGAAGGATTAGAGGGATTAAAAAATATTAAATATTTTATTAAGCTACCTGGCTGGTTTAAAATTGAAACTCCTATTGGGTCATATAATCCAGATTGGGCTATATTAAAAGAGAACGGGAAAATTGTGTATATGATTCGCGAAACCAAATCTACCAAAGAACAGCTTAAATTAAGACTGCCAGAGGTAGATAAGATCCATTGTGGTCGCCAGCATTTCTTGGCTATTGGCGTAGATTATGATGTGGCGACAACAATCGAAGAATTATAAAGGGTATCCAAAAGCAGATATTAATGTTAACTAAAGTTATTATCCATTATAGATCGTAAGATCTGATAGTAAAGTTTATAGGACGCTAAAGAATCCATGGAAAAAGCTTTTATTATAATGCAAATTGGTAATACGGAACTCGACTCTGTATGTGAACATGCCATTGTTCCTGCACTCAAAAAATGTGGGTTGGATCCCAAACGAGTAGATAAGCATAATCAAGGCGGCTTACTAAAAAGTGAGATAGTAGATTTTATAGAATCTTCAGAGATTATTATTGCGGATCTTACTAACGAAAGGCCAAATTGCTATTTGGAAGTTGGGTATGCTATGGGATTAGATAAGTTTAGACATCTGATTCTGACTGCGCGAGAGGATCATAATCATGACAGTCCAAACTATAAAAAAACCGGCCCTAAGATTCATTTTGATTTAGCTGGTTATGATATTTTATTTTGGGATCCGCAAAAACTCGACATTTTCAAAGACGAACTTGAAAAACGAGTTAAGCGACGCTTAGCTACTCTTCAAACGTCTTTGTCTGCTGAAGAAACCACATGGGATGATAAATGGATAAAGAACCATGAGGCGACTGCATTGGAAAATTTAAAGCAATCAAACAAAGTTGGATTTATGGAAGTTCGCATGGTAACACCTAATTCAAATCTAAGCATTTCGCAAGGAGAACTATTACGAGTTGCTGAGAAAGCTACAATAAATACATTTGGTTGGCCAATTGGTGTGGTTCTGAAGAATAGAGACGAGTATCGGCCTCGACCAACAACAGATGGTATTGTTGCGAATATAGATACAGGGGATCATTATGACTATTGGGCAATTAAAAAAGACGGCGCCTTCTATCTCTTAAAAAGCTTATTTGAGGATACACGGAAGCCCGGAAGCTTATTTTTTAATACACGTATTGTCAGAATTACAGAGACTCTATTATATGCAGTTCGTCTTTATTCTGGGTTCAACGTGCCAATAAATTCTAGAATCGTTATTGGAATAAAGCATGGTGGCTTAAAAGATAGGTTACTCGTTTCCTCAAGTTTTTCACGAGAGCTTGATTATGAACGAAAATCGATTGAAGATGAGGTGTATACAGAGATCGACACTACTCTTGAGAAACTAGAGTCAGAACTACCTAGTCACGTGGAGACATTTATTAAACCGCTGTTTATCTTGTTTGATTATTTTGAACTTAGCAGATCAGTATTAGAAGAGATTGTTAATAAGTTTGTAGAAGGCAAGGTATCGTGATAATAAATAGGTTGGATAAACTAAGAAAGTGATTATTTTATAACAGTCTCAAACCAAATCTTGGTTGCGATTATATATCCGGCAGATAACCGAAGAAGCAAAAGAAATGCTGAAATTTGCATTTTCTAGATTGACGATTTTTAAAAGCATGATATACTTATATTATAATTGAATAGGCGTTAACGTAACATGCAATTAACGCGGGAGAGATGCTTTTAAGCATTTCCTTCGTACGGACCCAAAGAAGGTCTGGAAACAGAGTAAGACAAACTGATTCCAGGCCTTTTTTATTTGCCTGGATAAAAAGAGAGGGGGAGTTATGGAAATACTTAAAATCCAGGTAGAAAGCATTAATCCTGCGCCCTATAACCCAAGGGTAGATCTGAAGCCAGGGGATGAGGAGTATGAGAAGCTTAAAAAAAGCATCACTACATTTGGGTATGTAGAACCACTTGTGTGGAATAAGCGAACAGGAACACTTGTTTCAGGGCACCAGAGGTTCAAGGTTTTAAAAGAAGAAGGCTTTAAAGAAGTAGAAGTAAGCGTTGTAGATCTACCGATCGAAAAAGAGAAAGCTCTTAATTTAGCGCTTAATAGAATTAGAGGCGACTGGGATGAAAGAAGTCTCGCAAGTTTACTTGAAGACTTACAGAAAATTCCAGATTTTGATATTGGGCTAACAGGCTTCGACCTTCCAGAAGTAAGCACTATACTAGATAGTCAAACTGAATCAAAAGAAGATAACTTTGATTTCGGTGCATGTCTTGAAAATATTAAGGAGCCAATTACAAAAAAAGGCAATCTGATAGAGCTAGGGAAACATAGGATTTTTTGTGGCGATGCAAGTAACCTAGAGCATATAAAGCTTCTTTTAAGAAATGAAAAGATAAAGCTTCTAAATTGTGACCCTCCCTACAACGTTGCATATTACGGTGGTAACCGTCCACATGCACACGCAAGGCCTAAAAAACATAAACTTTGGGATCGTATCTATTCTGATGATATGACACAGGTAGAATACGAGAAATGGTTAAAAAATATTCTTTCTAATATTAATCCTTACTTTGCAGAAGGCGCACCTGCCTACATTTGGAATGGCCATAGGCAATTTGGCCCAATGTATTTAATGCTAACTGAATTAGGATTCCACGTGTCATGCGTCATTACTTGGGCAAAAGAACGTTTTGCCATAGGTTTTGGTGATTACAACCAGCAGACGGAATTCTGTCTCTATGGCTGGAAATTAGATAATGGCTCTCACGTGTGGCATGGTCCCGCTAATGAATCCACTCTTTGGGAGGTTCATCGCGACTTAACTCGCGATTACATCCATCCAACACAAAAACCCATCGCATTAGCCCAAAGAGCCATCAAAAACAGCTCAAAACTAGGAGACTTAGTATTAGATACATTCTTAGGCTCAGGATCAACTCTTATAGCAGCAGAGAGCCTTGAAAGGCGATGCTATGGCATGGAGATCGATCCAAGATACTGTGATGCAATAGTAAGGCGATTCATAGCCTTTGTGGGTAAGGATAATGTTTCAGATGAAATAAAATCTAAATATATAAAGGAGTAACATGACGCCAGATAAAGTTACTTTAAATGAGAATAACGAAGAGCCAATCCTTTTAACATTACAAAAAATAAAAGATGGTTCTTTGGATCCAAAATTAATTAATAAGGAATCTAGGCAAGAGTTTGTTGAGCTTTTAATTTTACAAGGCCAAGATGTACATTCAATAGCGCAGTTATTGAAAAAAAATGAAAAAACTATTAGGCGCGATATAGAAGAAATACGCGAAAAAAATGCCTTAAGCCCAGACATAGAATCAGCAAAAAAGCTTATAGGAGAAACAGTAATATATGCCAGGATTAATAGAGATCAGTTAATGCGGCTTTCCCGCTCGAAAGATGGATCTATAGGAGAAAGGGCTCAGGCTGAGTATTATGCATCTCAGGTCTGGCTTAGTAACATTACAAAACTTCAGTCGCTTGGGTATCTACCGCAGAAACCTAATGAGATTATAGGTGAGATATTTCACCATGCGGATGAGGAAAAGGTGCTTGAGGATTTGTTAAAACAGGCTGTAGATATTGAAGGAGTAATTTCAGGGGAAGTTTCAAAAGATATCGACAAAATAAAAACACTTATTATTAAGGCCAAAGATTCTAGCAAGAAGCCTGATTCCGAAGGAGGTAATAATCATGAGCCAGGCAAATAATAGATATGATGAATTAATGAGAATACAACATAAGCTTATTATGGCAAGAAGAGCTCTTTATAAGGACTTCTCTAAATTTAGGAGATATTACTTTCAAGATAACCATGATTTTCCTGATGCGCCAATGCATACTGAAATAGCCAAACTCTTATCAGAAATTACCATAAAACGTGGAGCAAAAATTGCGCTTGCTGCGCCTAGAGATATCGGAAAAAGCACCTTAATTACTAAAGAATATGTTTTGTATTGTATCTGTAATAAAAAAGAGCAATTCATTGTGATTGTTTCCAATACTTCAGAACAGGCAACAAAATTGCTCGAACATATTAAGTATGAATTAAACACAAACGAGAGGTTAATACAGGATTTTCCAGATATATGTGAAATTGGCCAAAAGCCGTCTCCCAAGCGTTGGAAAATTAATGAGATAGTCACTCGTAACAATATAAGAGTCACTGCTGTAAGCACTGCTCAGGAGATTCGCGGCATGCGCCATAACCAATATAGGCCTACACTCATTCTATTGGATGATGCTGAACCAAATAATGATGCTAAAACCCAAGATAGCTTCAATGATGCATATGATTGGTTTACTAAAGTAATCTTGAACTTAGGCGATATCAAGACCAATATTATCTTTATGGGAACTATCCATCACTACAATTCCCTTCTTGCACAGTTTATAGACACTAAGCTTCATCATAATTGGGTTAAGATGCTCTATCGTTCAATCATTTCATATTCGGTTCATCCTGAGTTATGGGAGAAATGGTCAAGAATCTATAACCGTCAGGAAGAATATAATGGTAGAGAAGGTCCTGCGGCAGCAGAGGAGTTTTTTCTTGGCTATAAGGGTTTAATGTTAGAAGGCGCTAGAGTGTTGTGGCCAGAAAAGCATAGCTATTACTACCTTATGAAAAAGCGTGAGGACGAAGGTACTATAAGCTTTGATAGCGAATATCAGAATGAACCCGTAAACCCAAGAGATTGCATATTTAGCTCAAGCGAACGGCACTACTGGACAGATAGATTCAATTCCGAAGAGGAATTACTCAATACGCTTAGTGGAAGGATAATAATGATCGGCGCCTGTGATCCAAGCCTAGGAATGGGAAATAGGAAAGGCGACTATTCTGCGATTATTACATTAGCTATTGATACCGATACTGGAACTAGGTATATTATTGATGCTGATATAGAGCGTAGAAGCCCAGATAAAACAATAGAAGATATAATAGCACATCATAAACGAAGAAAGTATGAGCGCTTCGGGTTTGAAACAAACCAATTCCAAGAGTTTATGGCAACTGAACTACAGAAAAGAGCTAGCGCTCAAGGACATCCCCTTAACGTGGAAGAAATAAAGCATACCTCAGATAAAATTGCCAGGATTCAATCTCTACAGCCAATGGTTAAGAATGGTACGATACAATTCTCAAAAAAGCACCAGACACTTTTAGATCAGATGAAGTATTTTCCTAAGGGAAATCATGATGATGGGCTAGATGCTTTACAAATGGCAGTAAAACTTTGCCAGGACATAGAACAAAGCCCTATGATTTGGACTATAGGTGTAAGGCCGTATCCTTGGGAGAGATAAAGTATATTAGGAAAGAGAGTAACTTGGTAAGGATTATCTGTTTAGGCTTATATTGATGTCTGTATTAAATTTAATCTTTGAGAGAGGATTCTACTTCTTTTAATAGCTTACTTAAAGGAAGATCTAGCGCGCATGCTATCTTATATATAACTTCTATTCCCACATCAACCTTTCCTAGTTCAATGGAACTAACATAGGTCCGGTGAATATCCGCTTTATCAGCAAAATCCTCCTGGGATAACTTAAGTTTATGACGACGTCTTCTTATCGTCATGCCAAATTCCTTTCTAAAGGCTTTAGAGTTGACTTGTTCTCCCATAAGAGCTATATTACACATTGTAGACTATTAATCTACAGACGATAGTCTACAAAAGCAAGACAGGGCTTTATAAGATAAGGATCCAAATCAGGGTAACAAATGAAGGATCTCATACCTATTGAGGCAATACAGGAACGCGATATTGACCTACTTCTTCTTGAGGAACTACACTCCTCAAAGGCCTTTAGATCATGGTTTGTTAAAAATACAATTGGCAATGAAAAGCTCTGCGGTAGCTTTATCGATGCATGGCATAGTCTAAATCACACCAATCTTGGCGAAAGTGATCTTATCCTTAAGTTCTCTGGCCCCAATAAAAACGGTTATTTTTTTCTCATAGAGAATAAAATAGATGCTAGTTTCCAACCAAAACAGGCCTTGCGATATAAAAATAGGGGAGAGGAATATGTAAGAGAGGGCGAGTGCGAGGATTTTAAGACTATTCTTGTGGCACCAAAGGCGTACATAACTAATGAGGAATGTTTTGATTATATTATCGAATATGAAAAGATAAAGGATTGGTATATAAAACAAAAAAGTTTAAGAGAGAGGGGCAGGTATAAGGCAGGGCTTCTAAAATTAGCTATTGAAAAATCAAGGCGTGGCTATAGACCTATAAGAGATGAAAAAACCGCTAGTTTTTGGAAAAAATATTGGAGGTTGGCAAACAGAATCTCTCCAGAGCTAGGAATGAAGGAGCCCAAAGATGACATACCCATAGGCTCGAGTTTTATTATATTTAAGCCAAAGGGCATGAAACGAGGCCTGAGCTTGGTTCATAAGACAGAAAAAGGGTTCGCTGATTTAGAACTTTCAGGTAAGGGAAGCATGCTAAATTCACTTACAAAGGAATATAGTCATTTATTGGGAAAGCGTATGTCCGTAGAAAAAGCTTATAAGTCAGCAGTGATAAGAATCCATGTGGATAAGCTTAATATGCAAAAAGATTTTAATTATCAAAAGGACGCTATTGTAAAGGCATTGAAAGCGCTTAAGCAATTAAATGTATGGGCAAAAAGAAATATTACAGATGTCCAATAACTCTATCCTTGATATTCCTATAAAATATCTACAATTTAAGAAATGGTCAGGCTCTCCAATAAAGGATGATTATAACGGAAAGACTGTTATTGATTTTGATGGAGAACCATTATTTGCTGAACTAGCTGTGCTGCGCATGTATCAAAAGGATGACTGGGCAGGTGTTTGGGTAGATTGCTATAGAAAAAAATATAGAGTAGAGCTTCCTGAAAAGTCAAAATTAGGCGTAACCTTACCTAAAAGACAAGAGAATCTAATTAATAGAATTAAAGAACTTAATGGTGGCTTATCTGGATGCTGGGATCTTTTTCTTTGGAAAGGCAATAAGGTTAAATTTATAGAACTAAAAAGGTCTAAAAAAGATCAAATAAGGCCAAGCCAGAAAAAATGGTTTAAAGCTTCTATTAAAGCCGGGGTTCCAAATAGTATTTTTCTCTTGGTAGAATGGGGCTTGAGTTAGATTTTCTTGATTAATTAATAGCATATGTTATAATTTATTTAATAACTTAATATAAGTCCCGAGTTAGAAGGGGTAAATCCCGGACGTTAATAAAGTAAAACCTTCATAGGAGTAATTCTTGTGAAGGTTTTTGTATTTTACGGAACTGTGAAAAAAATATCAGTTTTATTAGTTAGTATTCTATGGTCAGCTTTAATAGTTGCCTATAGCTATGCTTACGAAAATAGCATCTACGTATGGCAGCGCAACTGGAACGAGAATATCAATGAAGCAGTGAAAGAAATCCAGCCCGAGATCAATCACTTTGTAATTTTATGCGGAGATCTTAAATATACTGACCAAAGGCCAGCTATTACGTCTATTAATATAAGGTGGGAGTATTTTAAAGATACTCCCGCAAAAATTACTCTGGCATTTCGTATCAACTCTCAGACAAGTTCATTTATAGAAACTGACAGTGTCTATAGTATAGCAAATAGCATAAAAAATTTAGTTAATCAGGCTATTATAAATGCAGCTAAGAAAGGCATTAAGGTTTCAGAGATCCAATTTGATTACGATTGCCCTACCTATAAATTGGCTGGTTATGCTAATTTCCTAAAGATATTTAAAGAAAATAATCCAGGTTTAGATATATCTATCACAGCTTTACCAACATGGATAGATAGCGATGATTTTGGGGAGCTTATAAGAAACACTTCTTATTATGTACTACAGCTACATTCCTTTGAGAAACCCAAAGATATGAATCAAGCAGGTAATATTTTCTTAAAAGATATAGCAAATTCGTGCATTGATCAAGTTTCAGCGTATGATCACCCATATTATATTTCCTTACCAACATATGGTTATGAGGTAGCTTTTACAAAGGATGGAGAATTTATGGGTTTACGCGCAGAAAATATGCCTATAACTTGGGGAAAAGACGTTCAGCATAAGGTAGTAAACGTAGATCCAGATGATATCCTGACATTTTTAGGAAAACTAAAAGAATTTAATCCTAAAAATTTGCTGGGCATATGCTGGTATAGACTGCCATTAAAATCAGATGAATTTAACTGGGATATAAAGACTCTTGAAGCTATATTAGAAGGTAAAGAGCCTATTAGAGAATTTAAGTTAGAAATAGCTCATACTTCTAAAAACCTCTACGAAATATACCTTATAAATACTGGCCAAGAAAATATATCTCAGAAAGTAAATTTTAGCGCAAACTGGCCTAGCGATACTGAAGTTATATATGATGTATTAGGCCAATTTAATCAGGTTATGGCTAGTGATGGAAAGATATTGATTGAAGGCGTTGCTCCTAATGTAGGTAGAAAAGTCCTAGTAGCATGGTTTAGAAATATCGATAAAAATAATAAGAATATCAACTTAACTTTAAGCGAGGTAAAAGTATATGAAAATAACTAAAAATATTCTATTTAGTTTAGTGTTAGTTTTCATGCTAACAGGGAATGTCTTTCCCTGTGGTCCTGATTTTGACAATGCTTATTTAGTGCGGGCTTCAAAGGAAGAGTTTTTGTCTATACCGGAAGGCAGTTTTTTATATGAACTTGAAAGAATAACAGGTCAAAAAATAATAGCGCAAAAAATAGCTTACAAGGGATCCGAAAATAGTAAGGACAAAGATCTTGGCGACTTAAAAGAAGCGCTTAGTAAGGCGAGGATATCTATTATACAGAAGATAGAAGCTACTAATTCATATAAAGAATCTCGTTCGAAGATATTAAAGTATTTAAAAATGCATCCTATCGATGATACTTGGTATGGTGATGAATTTAGACAAGAGGAAAGAGCGGACGCTGAATCTGTGAGAGCGTTTAAAGAAAGCATTAGAATTTCACCATTACTACCAATAGAATTTAGAGAATATATGGAAGGAGCTGTTAGCTATCACGCGTATGATTTTGAAACAGCCATTAACAAATGGAATAAGTTACTAACATTGCCAAAAGAAGAGAGAAGCTATAAAAGCACATGGGCAGCGTTTATGATAGGTAAGGCCTATCTAAATCTTAGAAAGCCAAAAGAAGCCATACCCTATTTTAAGTTAACTAGAGAACTTGCGTTAGAAATGTTCAAGGATTCGTTGAATCTATCTAAAGAAAGTTACGGCTGGCAAGCTCTAGCAGAATATGAAAGCGCAGATTATACTTCAAGTATAACTAGTTATCTCAAAACAATGGACGTTAGCTCTATAAATTGGCTATGCGCCAGGATCTTTGAATTAGATGAGCCTATTTTTAAGTCAATAGTTAAGGATGAATTATCTAGAAATGTTTTAATAGGTTGGGCAGTATCTAGGTTTACGACATTTAACAGGGATAATCTTTCAGGCGATGAATCATCAATGAATATTTATGCCAAGTTACTTAAAGCCATAGAGGATTCAAAAATAGAAGGTGAGATATATAATGCAGATAGGATAGCTTGGCTATATTATATAAATGGCGATATAGTGAAATCTAAAAAATGGTTGGAGCTTTCTCAAGGTAAAACCCTCTTGTCTCAATTTATAGATGTAAAAATCATGCTTAGAGATGGAGAGGTTGATAAGGCTATTGCAAAGCTGGAAACACTTGTCCCTCTTTTTGAAAAAAGCCAGGATAAAGATATGTTTTATGAATACGATATTGTGCGTGAACTAAATACTGAAATAGGGGTATTAAGATTAAGCCGCGCAGAATATATAAAAGCATTTGATATATTATTAAAAGGAAGGCATTGGGAGAACATTGCTTATGTGGCAGAAAAAGTATTAACTTCTGAAGAGCTTGAAAATTATTTAAAACAGCATTCGAAAGATTCAGTAATGAATACTAATTTAGATGTCTATAATGATTATTATATTTCTATGGAAAAGTTCTATAAAGAAAATCCAGAATATAGAGCAGATGATATTCGCTGGAATATAAAGTGGAAGAATAATTTATACGATAATCTTATATTTTTACTTGCAAGACGTTTCGCAAGAGAAAATAACTTAGATAAGGCTTTAGTGTATATGCCAACATCCTATAAGATGTATTGGAATGAAATAAAACTTCACCCAGATGGTTATAATGTCTATGAAGAAAAATCCCAGGTAGTAAATTTAAGAAAGAAATTGGAAGAATTAAAGAAATATTTGAATAAAGCTGAAGGCCCAAAACTATCTAATATAGAAAGAGCTAAAAGTTATTACGAGGCAGGTGTAATCTTAAGAAAATATGGCATGGAACTAATTGGGACAGAACTTGATCCAGATGGGTTTGTTTTTGACGGAGGTTTTAACTATTATGATTCTTTAGAGAATAGATTTGGCATATTGACAGAAGAAGCAAAGAGTTATTATAAGGATTGGTATTTAAAATATGTTGATAAAGTCAATAAGCTTAGAGAAAAATTAAAGAAGGATAGAGGATTTTTTTATGGAAGCGAAGACGAAGAAAAAAAGATCATCGGATCTTTACCATCGCCTCTTAAAAGGTATCACTATAGATACAAGGCAGCAGAACTTATGTGGAAATGCGCTGAACTTTTGCCTGATAATGACGAATTAAAAGCTAAAGCATTATGTACAGGTGGAACGTATCTAAAAAATCGTGATCCTAAGGCAGCAGATAGATTTTACAAAGCTTTGGTAAAAAAATGCGGCGAAACAGAATTAGGGAAAGCTGCAAATAAGATCAGATGGTTTCCTAAAATGAAATAAGGTTAAATGTAGGGTGGATATTTCGTATGATTGGTGCTATAGCAGGCGATATTATTGGTTCTCAATATGAATGGGTTAAAATAAAAACAACGGATTTTGAGCTGTTTACTGAAATGTCATCTTTTACAGATGATACTGTGCTGACAGTTGCAATAGCTGATTGCGTATTAAACAAGAAAGATTATGCTAAGACACTAAAGGAATATGGTAGAAAATATTATTATGCGGGATATGGCGGATGGTTTGTTAAGTGGCTTTATTCAAAATCGCCAAAGCCGTACAATAGCTATGGAAATGGGTCTGCAATGAGGGTATCGTCAATAGGATTTGCTTTTAACGATTTAGATATAGTTATGAACGAGGCCAAGAAAAGCGCAGAGGTTACTCATAACCATCCGGAGGGAATTAAGGGTGCGCAGGCAATTAGTGCTGCAATATTTTTTGCCAGAACCGGAAAAACAAAAAATGAAATTAAAAATAGAATTAAAGAGATGTTCGGCTATAACTTAGATCAAAAACTTGATGATATTCGTCCAGTATATAGCTTTGATGTAACATGCCAGGGAAGCGTTCCACAAGCTATAATTGCTTTCTTGGAGTCAGATGATTATGAAGACGCTGTAAGAAAAGTAATATCTTTAGGGGGAGATAGCGATACATTAGGATGTATTACTGGTGGCATTGCCCAAGCATACTATAAAAAGATTCCAAAACAAATAATAGAAAAAGTACGAAGCTTGCTTGATAAAGATCTACTTAAAATAGTAGATTCTTTTACAAAAGAATATTTATAACTCGTGAGCCAGTTTAATTTAAAAGTAATTATCAGTAAGCAGAAGTTAATTTTATTCAAAGATGAAAAAATAGTAAAATCTTATTCTGTTTCTACATCTAAGTATGGTATAGGAAATAAATCAGGTAGCAATAAAACTCCTCTAGGCTTACATCGTATAGTAAGCAAAATAGGAAGAAATGCTCCCATTTGCGCAATCTTTAAAAGACGCAGGAACACAGGAAAAATAGCTAAGATTAATAAAGATGAGAGAGACCTTATAACAACGCGTATTCTTCGCCTAGAAGGCTTTCAAAAAGGCATTAATAAAGGCAAAGGCATAGATTCATTCAAAAGATGTATCTACATCCATGGAACACCTCAAGAAAAGCTTATTGGTACTCCAGCTTCTCATGGCTGTATAAGAATGAGAAATCGTGATATAATAAGATTATTCAGGATAGTCAAAAGAGGCACATTGGTTAAAATTATTAAATAATATGAAATCATTTATTTTAATTACAATATTTAGTATATTATGCCCTATATCAGCTAGTGCTGTTACATATGATGATATATTGGCGCATAAAGCAAGCGATTCCAGGCCGTTTTGGGGAGACTATTACAAGTATAAGAATATCAAATGGATATCTCATAAGCCGTATTTTGAAGGAGCTACAGATGAGCAAATGAAAGCTATGGAGCAAGAAATGCTTGAAGCAGTTGATGAAAGAGGTCAGATAGATATTGGAAGCGTAGATTTTGATGGCAATGGAGAAAACGAATATCTAAAGGTTAGATGGACAGGTTATGGTGGACCAGCTAAAGGTTTAATAATCGAAGTCTATCAAGACAAAGAATTAAAAAATCAAATAGGCTTTATAAGCCCTCAAAGGAAAGGGTATAGTCCGAATTTTAAAGTTGAAGATGTAGATAGCGATGGTTTGCTGGAACTTATTACATTTTCCGGGGTACCCGACCCTAACATGTCTAATAAATATGGAGATGATAAACCATTTGAACCGCGTTTTGCTTCGATGTTTCTTAATGTCAGCATATATAAATTTGTAGATGGACTACTTGAGTTACACCGCCAGTATCTTACTAAAGATAAATACGAACCACATTATATGCCTGAAGGAGCTCGAGCGCTCCCAGAACAAGAGTTACTTCTATTGACACCAGTAATCGAAAAGATCTAAAATAGGCATATATAAAGGAAGCCATAATGCCTACCTACACATGTAATAATTGCATTAATCTTAAAACAAGACTAATTACTAAAAAAGATATAAGTAATATTAATAAGAAGAAAGTTCAGGACGCTATTAAAAAGCATAACATAGAGTCTTTAGACCTAATGTTTCCTTTTAATCTTACCGCGTATAAAAGAGTGAATAAATATGGTGAGTGTAAAGCGATCTACTGCAGTGAACATATGCTCCAAAGAGATCTTTATATCCATAAGGATAACTCTAATATAATTCCAGAGGTAAAGCCTTGCCCAAAGTACAAGTAGATAAATCGTTGAACCAGGATAAGATTAAAAAAATTGCAGGTTTATTAAGAAGCGCTAGGAGTGTTTTATTTATAACCGGCGCTGGGATTTCCGCTGATTCAGGGCTTCCTACCTATAGAGGCGTAAGCGGGCTCTATAATGAAAAAACCACAGAAGATGGCATTCCGATAGAAATGGCGCTCGCAGGAGAAACTCTTGAAACAAAACCGCAAATCACCTGGAAATATCTTGCAAAGATAGAGGAAAAGTGCCGCAACGCAAGACCAAACAGGGCTCATGAAATAATAAAGGAAATGGAGAGTTATTTTGAAAGAGTATGTGTGTTTACTCAGAATATAGACGGCCTGCATCACAAGACAGGCTCAAAGAATATCATAGATATACATGGGGACATGTATAAGCTGATCTGCCCGCATTGCATGTGGCGTGGAAAAATCAAAGATTATAGCGAGATAATAATCCCGCCAGTTTGTCCTGAATGTAACAAAATAGTCAGGCCTCAGGTTGTATTTTTCGGAGAGATATTGCCATATGACAAGTGCCAGGTTCTGCTGGAAGAGTTGGAAAAGGGATTTGATGTATATTTTTCAATAGGCACCACAAGCGTATTTCATTATATCAGCCAGCCCATGGTGGATGCAAAGGCCAACGGCAGACCTACACTAGAAATAAATCCTGACAAGACTCATATATCAGATATTGTAGATGTGAAGATTTCTATGGGGGCAGCTGAGGCTATGGAAAAGATCTGGATTGAATATTTGAGGTAGGTATGAGACCAGAATGGTATGCTGATAATAGGGATTTAATTAAATGGGCAGTTTTATTAAGAATAGCAGATGAGTTTAAAGCAAAAATTATTTTGCAGATAGTTTATTTAAGGAAGAGCGATTTTGGAGCTATTAATTTAGATGGTATAAACAAAAATATTCCAGATGATGTAATTGCACATTTTCGCAATATTAATAGTATTAAAAAAATAAACCATAAGTTTAATATAATTGTTTATGATGAACATTTTGAAAACAGAAAGATATATCTTGATAATGTAATTAAATTGTTATCTGGGTATAAAAAACAAAGGTGTTTAGTATTTCTTGATCCTGATACTGGGCTGGAGCCATTAAAGACAAAGCATAATATGGGACATGTGCTTGAAGATGAACTTAGGGAGATTTGGGAAGAGATCAAATCTGAAGACGTACTTGTATTCTATCAACATAAGACAAATATGAGTAACAAGCCTTGGATTGAGCAGAAAAAAAATCAGCTAGCAAAAGCAATTAAGCAACCTTTGAGTCTAGTTAAAATTGCAAAAGGCAATAAAGTAGGACGTGATGTAGTATTTTTTTATATTCAGAGATAAGAATTGTAGCATAGTACAAGATATAAATATGCGATTTATACTAGATGGCCATAATGTACTTAATAAGATTTCAAGACTTGTAACAAAAAAACAGGAATACGGTGAGCCTGCAGCGCGCGAAGCTTTAATTAATTATGTAGTTAACTGGAAGACAGGTCGAAACCCAAACGATGAAATATATATAATCTTTGATTCTAGAATAGGTGGCGACAAGGTTGTTGTTTGTGGAATAAAGTGTAATTATGCAAAAGATGCAGATAAGTATATCATTTCCATGATGCGTAATAACGATGAGAAAAATAAAACAACGATCGTTATTTCAGATGACAATCAAATTAAAAATGCTTGTCGGGAGTATCGTGTTGAAGTTCGTCATCCAAGTTATTTAGAAAAGGACCAACCCAGGCAATGCTTTAAGCAGAAAGATAGAAAAATAGAAAATACAGCTATACGTAAAATTAAAAAAAAGAGCTATCTAGAAAAATTAAAGGACAGAGCTGAGCAAGCCTATCCAGAATATCTATGGATTTTAAACCTTCAAGACAACGATCTAATAGATGGTAATAATTTATGTAAAATGTCAGATAATCGTGACGAGATCTTAAGGTTTTTTAAAGAAGAAAATATAGAAGATGAAGAAATTCTGAAGTATATATTAAGCAAAATAGAGGATTGTCTTATAAATAACAAATTGCTTAATACTAAGGAAAAGACTTTTAAGAGCAGTACTATAAAAATTAAAGAGAGATATGGAACTATAGAGATTAATTTTTAATAGGGGGGGTATTTTATATGCCAGATGAATTAGAAAGTAAATATGATGAATTAATGAGTATTATTAATTCTATGTATAAAGAAGGGTTTTCGGAATATGAGGAAGATCGTCTAATAGAGTTATCAAATGAAATACCAGAAATGGCACTACCAGAGTTATTACCTTTTTGTAATATTATAGAGTATAGAGTTTATAATAAAGATGAACATGATGATGAATATGCCTATGATATAATAGCAAAAGAGTCTGTAGAGGATACGCGCGTAAACGATCTCCGAGCTTTGGAATATTGCTGTAAACGTATAGTCACTAGAATAGGCATAAAATTTCAGTCAGTGTATATCAAAGAATTAAAGATATCTACAGAAGAGAATAAATTGCTTCTGTTAGAAATTTTATTGGGCTCAAAGGATCCGAGTTTGTCGTGTGTACTTTGGTTTGATGTTACATTGCGAAGACATGACTTCTCGCTATTCACGATGACACCCGATATATTCGATTGTTATTTATGCACTCTTATTCAAATGACACATGATGAATCATCTGCTGTAAAATGCAAAGCATTAGAAGTATTAGGAACTTTTGGTAATAGCGATATAAATCAATATCTATTAGAAATTCTTAAAACTGAAAAGGATCCGGAAGCTCTTTCTCTAGCATTATTTTATATTGGTAAGATATGTAATCCAGAATCAATCGATTCTGTTGTTTTATTGCTCAAAAATAATTATCTTTATGATAACTGTATAAAATGCCTGAAAGAAATATCAAACAAGGTGGGGTTAGAAGGCATAAAAAAAGTATTTAAAAAATATAAAATAGAAAAGAAAGTTATTTTAGATATAGGTGTTGATATAAGCGTTCTACCTATTTTGAAAAAGCAACTAGAAACTGAAAATACCACAATACAAATTCATGCTGTTCAAATGATTAGCCTTATAAATGATAATAAAGCAATTAAAGTTTTAATCAATGCTTTAGGCGATAAATCTTATAAAGTACGAGGCATAAGCGCTCGTTATTTAGGCAGAATGCAAGTTAATTCAGAGAAAATGCGTAATGATATAGGTAAATATCTTATAGATTTATTATGCGATGACCAGTGGTATGTTAGAAAAATGTCAGCACTAAGTCTTGGTGATTTAAAAATATATCAAGCTCTGAAGCCACTAACATCCCTGCTTTCAGACTCTGATAAAGATGTTAAACAAGCCGCTACTCAATCTATAGAGAAAATACTTCAGGACATCAAGCTAATTAAAGCAAAGTTAAAAAATACTAATAAATAAATTTATGAATATAGATAAAAATATCCTTCTATTTATAGGGGGAGAGGGGAAGAACAGAGGGCGAAAACCGGAAGAAAGATATGCATCTTTTGACTATTGTTTCAACTATTTCCAATATTTCAAAGAAAGGAATAAAATGCGTGAAATTGCCTCTTCAGGCAATCTTCAAAATAGTTGTTTGCAGTTAGCATATTATTTGGCTAGCTGGGGTATGCTAAGAGGGTCTTCCTTTTTATTAGAAAAGAGTTTAAAATTCTATGAACCATTGGTTAAATATATATCCCAAACAGATACAAAAATATGGGATATTGATGTAGATACTTATAATGAAGCTAATATTAGGCTTCTTCTTGAGTGTAAAAATGACATAAGAAGAATATTAGGTAGTGCAAGTAATCCATCGGACACTTTATTGACCAAGATAATGCTAGGCGTGTTTTCTAATATACCCGCATTTGATAGTTTTTTTAAGAAAGCTTTTTCATCGTATTGCTGTAATGAGACTGCAATTAAAAAAATTGCTAAATTTTATAATGATAATAAAAAAGTAATTGATCGGCATAAAATACATACATTCGATTTTGCCACAGGTAAAGAAACTAACCGGATATATAAAAAAGCAAAATTAATAGATATGATAGGGTTTATTGAGGGGCAATATAAAATAAAATGAGAGATCCTCACCAAAATATATTCTACTATTATAGAGGCCCTTCCAGAAAGAATAAAGGTTTATTACATGATATGCAAATTGAAGATAATACAACAAAAGCTTTTATTAATTTGTTAGAGTTTGCCAAACGAGTTGATTTCGAACCTCTTCTTAAAAAAATTCTAAAAATAATAAATATTCCTCTAAGACAAATAGAGTCTTTTAAACTACAAGAACTTGCTGAAAATAGTAGACCAGATGGCATTATTAATTTTTATGGTTATAAGGTGCTTATAGAATCTAAAGTTAGAGCAGATTTAAGAATCGAGCAGATCGAGCGTCATCTAAAATCTTTAGATAAAAATGATTTTTTATTGGTAATTACAAATAAAAGAGCAGATTGCTTGGAATTAAAAGAACTTAATAGGGCTCAGCTTAGATACGTTTTATGGTATGATATTCATAAAGCATGTTTAAACGTAGCAAGCTGTATAAAAAAAGATAAAAAGTCAGCAGCAATTTTTGCAATACTTGAAGATTTTATTAATTATTTGGAGGTAATAGTTATGACAGAATTTATAGGATTTAAAGATAACGATTTTGATTTTTTAATCACATTGGATGATCATTATAGACCTATTTTGACGAATAAGCTTGAGTCCCTTGCAAAAGTAATTATAAGAGAATTTCCTATAGAGCTTAGTAAGTATTCAAGCATAAGAATTGGAAATATTTCAAAAAAAGTACAAGATGATCGTTTTGCATGGGTTGCAATAAAAAAGCCAGCAAATGATAAAGATGTGTTTAATCAATGTAACTTTACTGTTGAAGTTTCAAAAAATAGCCTATATGTTAATGCAGTTATTAGAAACGGCAGAACTACTGATAAACGCAAACCACTAGGTGTTTTTTATAAAAAAATATTAAAAAATCCAGATAAATTTTTAAGCGTAATAAGAAAGATTAAAATTAATAGCAGTATAATTATTTCCAGAAGATTACCTAAAGTTGGAAAAGTAGTTAGAATAGGCAATGAGAAATGGGTTAGTTTTTTTGAAATAAAATTGCACGATATAAAAAATAAAGAAGATATACGATATTTATGTAGAATATTGCAAAAAGCAGATATTAAGCCCGCACTACCAGGTGTCCATATTAGGTACTCTATCAATAGAGGAGAACCGATCCTTACAGAACCGGAAGCTTTAAAAAAAGACATTATTAAAACGATAGTTAGTTTTAAGCCTATTCTAGATTTTCTAGGATAGAAATAGGGGCATAAAAGTTATCAGCATTGTTCAACTTCAGCGACCAGTGGACACAAAGGGTTTGTTTTTAGTTTGTAGTTATTGATGTTGGTCTGGGTGGATAAGATGGTTTATAATGGTATCTATTATAAACCGCGAAAGGACCAAAA
>Ga0172370_10002145_pt1 | contig 28892 bp, 25 predicted proteins | sample LakKiv5m_FD_114538 | JGI IMG/M metagenome (GOLD analysis project Ga0172370, IMG submission 114538) | Freshwater microbial communities from Kabuno Bay, South-Kivu, Congo - kab_022012_11.5m | ecosystem: Environmental > Aquatic > Freshwater > Lake | place: Democratic Republic of the Congo...
CGTATTCAGCTTCCAGGAGTTCAAGCAGCTTTCCACCGGCGACGGCGGCATGTCGGTCACCAATAACACCGACCTGTTCGACCAGATGCGCGGCGTGTGGTGGTTCTCCGGCGAGTCGCCGCAGTTCATGTATACCAACTACCGCATGAACGAGATGACCGCCGCCGTCGGCTACGCGCAGTTGCAAAAGGTCGACACGATCATCAACGGCACCTACAACAAAACGCTGGCCATCCTCAACGACGCCATCAAGGACTGCGAGTGGCTGAAGCTCCGCACAGTTCCGCAGCAGGCGCAGATGGCCGGCTACTGGTGGTCCTGCACCTGGGAAGGCGACAAGTTCGGCCTTTCCTACGAGAAGTTCAAAGCGATCGAGCAGGAGCTGGAAATCGGCCTGCGCTTCGGCTTCAACCAGTTCCCCGCGCAGGAGTTCCCCTTCTTTCGCGAATCCACCGCCTATCGCACCCATCCCGACTGCCCGGTACGCTGCCCGCTCTACACGGCGAAGAGCAACTACCGGTATACCTGGGGCCAGACCCCGGTGTGTGAAGACCTGATGCCCCGCCTGATCACCGTCAACCTGATCTTCCTCTCCCTCCCCGCCGCGGAAGAGATGGCCAACCGCATCAGCGATGCGATTCGTAAAATGGAGGCGTAGTTCATCAACACTAAGACACAAAGACACAAAGGCACGAAGTGAATATTATTTGTCTTTGTGTCTTAGTGCCTTCGTGTCTTTGTGTTGAAAAGGGAGGCTGTTATGAACGTAGTATCCGTGATGGCCCACCAGGATGACGAGCTGATGTGCCTTGGGACGATGCTGAAGATGCAGGCGCGGGGGGACCGGCTGCATTTCATCTGCGTCACCGACGGCAGCGGGGGGATGACGCAGGCGCCGGAGATGCCGCGGGAGGAAGCGGCAGGGGTGCGCGAACGGGAGATGCGGGAGTTGACCGGCCGGTTGGGCGCCTCGTATCTCTGCCTGGGCGAGCAGGACGAGTACCTGTATGACACGCCGGAGCTGCGCCTGCGGCTGGTGAACGCCATCCGGCAGTGCCGGGCGGATGTCATCTTCACTCACTTCAGCCCTGACTACAACGTAGATCACAACACGGTGACCGAGCTGGTGCGCCAGTGCGCCTTGCATTCGATTCTCGCCTGCACTCACACGGAAGCCCCGATGCTAACGGCTTCCCCCGCCGTCTTCCTGGTCGAACCGAGCAGCGGCTTCGGCTTCGAACCCACTCACTATGTAGACATCACCCCCTTCATCGAGCGCAAGCGCGAGCTGGCCCGCTGCCACAAAAGCCAGGACGACGCCTTCCATGCCGCGCTGCACAAAGGCCTGGACGATTGGATGCTTGAAAACACCCGCTACCGCGGCGCGCAAGTGGGTGTCGAGCACGCGGAGGGCTTCCGGCCCTTCTTCGCGCGGGGGTTGGTGAAGGCGTATCCGATCTTGCCATAACCCCTGGGATCGCAGGAATCAGTTCACCAATCCTGCCGCCAGCTTAGGAAGCACTACCGCTACTCCGATGCCGTAAAGCAGATCGAGCCACACCATCTTCCCCAGCGCTCCCAGGTAGATGATGCCGACGAACGGCACGGCCAGGAGCCGGGCCAGGCAGCTACCGCGCCCATGCAGGATGCCCCGCCACAGGCTGGCCGCGTCGCCGGTGCTGGGGAAGGCGTGCATGGCGATGGAGATGCCCAGCCAGAGAAGCACATACTGCCAGGGCAGCAACGGATGGATGTCACGCAGCGGGATGGTCACCGGCGCCGCAATGGCCGCTCCCAACACGGTATTGGCGAAAAACGGCCCGAAAGTAACAAAGAGATGCTGGACGGCATTGTCCGGTTCCCCGTGCAGCACGTAGCCCGCCGGATTGCCAAAGCGAAACAGGCACACCTTCGCCACCGAGATGCCGAACAGGCGGCAGAAGAGCAGGTGACCCAGTTCGTGGATAATGACGCCGGGAAAGGTGAGCAGCGATAACAGGCAACCGATCATGGAAGTTCCTGAAGAGTAATATCACGCGCGTATTCGGAGGTCCGCGCTCCTAAAAGATGGTCGATGTATGCCGCTCCACCATCCCAGTGGCCCGCGCGTGGAGCCACCGCCAGAAGCGATGGCGCTCCAGGCTTTGCAGGCCGGCGTGGAAGGCAACGTAGCCGCGCATGCGCTCGTCGAGCAGCTTGCGGTGGGCATCGGTCAGCGCGCCGGCGTCCCAATGGGCGAGAAGCTCGGTAAAAATTTCCCCGTCCTCCGCGGAGCCGAATACCTGCCCGAGCGTTTTGCGTCCAAAGTCACGCAGCGAGTCCTCCGGCCAGTGGATGAAGTGCGAGAAAGCCAGGTAGTTCAATACGCAGGGAAAAATACAGCTCGGCGCCTCGACCTCCATGGTCATCCCCTCCATGCCGGCACGATACGCGCGCAGGCAGGCTTCCTTGATGCTGCTGATGACGCATTTATAACGGGAATCTTCCCAGCAGCAACTGCCGTGGTGGATTAATCCTACGCTGCGCCGGTTAGGCGGGCGCAGGCCGGCCGGCCAGTTGGGATTGTCAAAGGCCGCGGCAGGAGCGCCGTCGTCGAGATAGGCCGTCAACGGCAGCGGTTTCTTCAACACCATCCCTGTCAGCGTCCATTGCGCGATGCTCTCCGGCGGCAGCATCTCCAACATGGCCGGCGGTTGCTGCCCCATACTTGACAGCAGATGATCATGTTCATCCCGGAGATTCCGCCCATAAGCGAATCCGGTGTAGGTTGCATAGGTTCCCATCGTATCGGCCAGGCGGTCACGGATCGCCTCCAGCGCCTGCCGGTAGCTCAACCCCTGGAAGAAGAATATCTCCTGATCATCCGCCGGCCACTCCCTGCGCATCGCCTGCGTCGCCGGGTGGCAGTCGGTGAGCAAGTCGCCGTTCTCGATATTGACCCCGCCGATCTCAAATTCGCGATAGAGCCAGTCCAGCGATTCTTTCAGCCACTGCCGGTACTCCGGCGTGGCCGGGCAGGCGCCATACTCGCCGGCCCATTCTCGTGGTTGGCCGTTATCATCCAGCATGCGCCCGTCCGGATGCTCCCGCAGGAAGCGGCGCAAGCTATATCGATGATCGCCCTCATAATATACGCCGCCGTACCAGGTAGTGCCCACGCCCGGCATGATGGCGACGCCGCTGGAGGCCGCATACCCCGCCACGCGTTTGGCCGCTTCGACGCCGCCGTGCGAATCGCGCAGAAACCCCCAGATGACGATCCCCTTCACTCCCAGCCCGGCGGCGAAATCGGTCAGCCGCCGGTAGTCCTCCACGAAGGTTTCCGGCCGCTTCAGGTATTGGTTATGGCACCCGTCGTTCTGCACCCCGGGATCGTCGAGCATCCAGTTGGTGCTGTGGTCCCAGGTCCAGAAGTAGGAGTTCGGCAGCGCGGGTTTAGGGTGGTCGAGCTGGAAAAGCATCGCTCACCTCCTTATGCGAATAATGCCACCAGCAGCTTCGGGAACAGCATCGCCACTCCTATTCCGTAAAACAGGTCAAGCCAGAAAACCGAGCCCAATGCGCCTAAATATATGAGGCCAACCAGCGGTAGCGTGATGAATTTGGCAAAGAACGAAGCCTCCCCATGCCATACTCCCTGCCACAAGCTTGCCGCATCACCGGTGCTCGGGAACGCGTGCATGGCGATGGAGACGCCCAGCCAGATCAGCAGGTAATCCAGCGGTTTGCCCGCGCTGAATTGAATGACCGGAATCGCGGCCGGCGTGGCGATGAGCGCTCCAAGCAGCGTATTGACGAAAAACGGCCCGAAGCTGATCAGCATGTGCTGCGCAGCATTTTTTGGCGCTCCGTGAATGACATAGCCGGCGGGAGTGCCTACCCGGAAGAAGCACACGTCGAGGATCGGCAGCTTGAACAGCCGGCAGAAGATGAAATGCCCCAGTTCATGAACGATTACCCCCGGGAATGTGACAATGGCGATGAGAAATCCTGGAATCATGGCTGCGCTCCTTCCTCCTGGGGGACGAGTTTTTTCATCATCGCATCAGCTACAGCATTCACTTCACCGGCCAGTTCCTCTGAAGTTTCCCGGCCTCCCAACTTTTCGAAGCTCTTAATCGCCGTAAGCAAGTCGCCGGCCCGGTAGCTCACAATGCCCAGCCGTGCGATGGCCAGCGTTGAGGAGGGAAAACGTTTCGCGACGATGGCATACTGTTGCTCCGCAAGCTTGTAATTTCTCGCAACCTCTGCCCGACGGCCGCGCTCGAAGGCGATGCCGGCACTCAATGATAAGGGAAACTGCACCAGCGACAACACCAGAACGAGGCCGATGAAGGCGGTCACAACTTGAATCCAGCGCGGGAGCGGCCGATCGACAAGACCGGGATAACATCCGGCACAGACCGGCAATCCCTCGGTCAATGAGTCGAGCGGTTGACCGCAGATGATACACTGCGGCGGTGATTCTTCCTCGGTTGCCGATTCCATAGTATCTCCCTTTATCGCTGATTTTATATCACACGGAAACCCCTACCTCAACGTTTACGACAATTCCTTCGCGCCGCGCCCGCTCGGCGGCGAAGACCATCAGGTGGGTCTCCAGCGATTCCTCGGGACCGGAGAGGATTTTCGACTGGTCGTTCTCTGCGATGGCGGTTATGAAGGAGTCCATCAGGCCGCCGTCGCCGCCGCCGTGCCCACCGGCCAGGGTGTGCTCACCGGCATTGATATCCACCAGTTTAGTAGCGCCGGTGAGGAAGTCGTAGTGCTCGATTTTATCGCCGGCGCCATAGACTTCGCCATGAGTGCCGAAGATGCGGGTGACGCGGTCGTAGCCACGGTTGAAGGCGGTCATGGTGAAGGCGGCGGTGCTGCCGTCATCGAAGCTCATGTTCACCACCTGGTGATCCACCACGTCGTTGTCGCAGGCGTAGACGCAACGGCCATACGGCTCGGTGCGCAAGGCTTCGATGATGGTTTCTTTCGTGGGATTTGCACAGAGCACGTCCACCGGCCAGCCCAGCTCACCCTTTTCCACCTTGTCCAGATAAAATCGCGCGGCGGAATAGGGGCAGGCCGCCTCTACCCGGCAGTCCAGGCAGCGGTCCGCCGCGCCCGCCGGCTGGTTCTCCTTGCGGAAGTGCTTCAGGCTGCCGAAGGAGGACACCTGCACGCAGCGCTTGCCCATCATGTAGCGGATCCAATCGAGATCGTGGCAGGACTTTGCCAGCAGCATGGGCGAGGATTTCGCCTCGTTGCCCCAGTTGCCGCGCACGAAGGAGTGGGCCTGGTGCCAGAAGCCCACCGGTTCGAGGTGCTGCATGCTGACGATGTCGCCGATGGCGCCGGAGTCCAGCAACCGCTTCATCGCCCGGCTGTAGAGCGTGTAACGCATGACATGGCCGACGGCGAAGATCACCTTGCCGTTCACCGCCGCCACGATGCGCCGGCAATCCGCCTCGTTGGGCGCCATCGGCTTCTCCAGCAGCACGTGGTAGCCCTTCTCCGCGAAAGCCACCGCCGGTTCGACGTGCATGGCGTCCTGGGTGGCGATCACCACCGCGTCGGCGAAGCGCGGCAGCTCCGCCGCCTGCCGCCAGTCGGTGAAGACATGCCGCGGTTCTACCTGATGCTTCGACAGGAAAAGGTTCCGAAAGGCTTCCCGCGGCTCCGCAACTCCGACCACCTTCGCCCGCTCCGGCATGCCGGCAATGAGATCGCCATACCCGCCGCCGCGCGACCCGGCGCCGATAATGACCACGCTGATCTGTTTCATGGTTGCTCCTCGATTCACAGGATAGACAGGATAATCAGGATGATTGGGATGACATTATATTCACCTTCGAGGATCGGTTATCCTTTCCAATTGATGACGGTATCGATCATCGCCTGATATTGCGGGAAGCAGACTTCGCCGCCGCCGCGGATATAGGCCGAAGCGGTCGGGCAGACGACCAGACCGGTGCCATGCTCGAAAACGTCACGTATCAGTTGCGCGGTTTCCTCCCGGATTTCCTCCGGCGCCGCCTTATACATGCGGTCGATCTGGATATTGCCCTCCAGGCTCATCCGCGCGCCGGCGGCGCGCTGCGCCTGCGCGGGGGTGATGTCGCCCATCGGCGGCGCTTCGAAGGGGTGCAGCACGTCCACACCCATCTCCAGGAAGCCGTCGATCACCTTCGCGATGCTGCCGTGCGAATGATCATAAACGCGCCCCCCGCCCGCGTGAATGCGGTCGATGATCGGTTTGTCATAGCGCACGTTGAAGTCCCAGAAATCCGCCGGACCGTGCAGCGGCGGCACCAGGTATTCCTGGCCGTAGAGCGAGAAGAAAGGGCCTACGCCCCGCGCGATGAGGATATCAAGCAGTGCAAGGTGAATCTGCAGCTCCCGCTTGCACAGCGCGTGGAGGATATCACGGTCGGTTATCGACATGACGGCGAAATTCTCCGAACCGCACAGCTCCGCCACCGTGCCGCCGGGATTCATGGTAAGGCCCACCTCGACGATCCCGCGCTCGCCCAGCCGGCGCTCCGCCTCGAAAAAGCCGGAGACGTCCGCGCCGATCTCCGGCAGCGGCAGCGACAGGTACTTTTCCGCGCACTCTCGGTCCTTGATGAAGTGCGTCTCGTGCAACCCGCTCTGCCCGGTCAGGCTGTCCAGCCAGCTTGCCCGCAAATCGCCCCGCGGGGTGTGCAGCACATGCACGCGGCGCTGGAAGTCGACGGAATACGGTTCGAAATACTCCGTCACCGAATAAGGCGAGAACAGCGCGGGGGCATACCAGCCCTGTTTCAAGTCGGCATGTTCGGCGATATAAGCAAGCAGCCGCGCGTAGGTCGGGTCATTCTCCGGAAAGCCGGTGCGGCAGTAGACCGCCGGGCGGTCCATCGGCTCGTGAAAATATGCCCGGCGCAGGCGCTCGCGGGATGAAAGCATGTTACCCTCCACTCCCCTGCGGATACCGATCCGGCGTCTTTCCCGCGTAGCGGGTAAAACGCAGCTTGGGCGGCAGCGGGAAGTCGGCCGCCGCCCACTCCGCCAGTTGCTCCTTGTGACCCAACCGCAACCAGCGGTCGGCGGTAAACGCCCTGTCCAGGCCGACAAAATCCCAGGTGGAGATGCCGTCCGCTCCATCGGCATAATCGCGCAACGCCTGCTGGAAATATTCGTTCATGCGCACGTGCTCCGGCGTCCAGTGGTTGCGCCAGATGCCGGCCAGCCACATGGAGTAGAGCTTGCACTTCGTGCCGCGCACCAGGCCGGCGAAATATTTAATGTCGGGGTTTACAAATCCCTGCGACAGCCAGCGATCCGGGTAATCGACCCACGGGTAGACCAGCAGCACGTCCGCCAGACCCTCGCGCACCCAGCGCGCAACGTCAAAACTGAAGAAGCGATTCGCCGCTTCATTGCCCAGCACCGCATGAACCATTATGATGCGCTTATTCGGCGAAGCTTCATCGAGGGTCGAACGTGTCTTGCGCAGGAAGCCGGTGATGATCTCCGCGCGCCAGTCCAGCAGGCGGTCGTCGCGGTCGTCGAGGGTGAGCGGATCGACGCCGTAGCGTTCCTCAAATCCGGCCATCGCCGCCGGCTCGAACAACACCAGCCCCGGGTCGCGATTGAAGAAGAAGCCATAGCCATCCGGGCCGATCTTCGCGCAGGCGCGGGCGCGGTCGAGCATATACTCGACCACCTCCGGCACCGCGTAGCTCAGCTGGTGAGTGTCGGCGCCGTCGCGGTCCTTGCAACGCCAGTCCGGGCGCCGGCCGAAGAACTCCGTGCGCCGGTCGCCCCAGTGGAAATGCGCACTCCACAGGCTGGGGCGGTCGCAGACGTAATATTCGGCGCCGATCTCGCGCGCGATGCGCATGCCCGCGGTCAGGTTCGGCGCCTCCGGGGAGAAGATGTCGTCGCTGTTCTCGTTGCCCACGATCCACGCGGCCACGTCGCGGTCGCGCAGGTGCTCGACCATTAATTCGAACTCGCGTGGGGTGGGTTCGTCGCACTTGATGATCAGCCGCTTCGTCTCCGGATTGGCACGGTCGCGCTGCAGCGCCTCCACCTCGGCCGGCGACAGCGGCACCAGTTGGATCGCCCCCAGGTAGACCGTGCCGCCCTGGTGCGCGATGGTCAGCGACTGCCCGGTCAGATCCGCATACCGCCAGAAACAGGCCTCCAGCCCCGGCCACATCATCTTGTCGTGCGACAGCGCGCGGAACAGGCCGGAGAAATACGGATCGCCGCTTAGCTTTAATGCCGGACCCTTCGACTGCGAGTAGACGCTGTCGAAGTCCGCCGGATACAGCCCCTCCAGGTCCGCGTCGCCGCCCATCAGCCACACGTAGACGGCGTACCACCCCACCACATTCAGTGGCAGCGTCACTTCGCCCGCCGGCGTGCTCCGGTGAGCGTGCAGCAGCTTCCCGCTGAACCGCTCGGTGGCGTAATCAATCGCCGCCCATTGCCCAAACCCCTCGCCGGCGCAGGAGGAAAAATCGGTAATCCATATTACCTGCCGCCCGTCATCAGTTCCCGCCGTCTCAGCCCCAAGAGGCCGATCATACAACGGCAAGCCATCCCATTTTGAAGTTGGATTTCCCATGCAATATCTCCATTTGTTTCACGCAAAGGCGCAAAGACGCAAAGAAGAAGATTATTTAATCACCCCGAACCGGTATCCGCCCTTTTGCAACAGGAAGTCATATCCTTCGTGCTCATCGATGCTCAACAGCAACCGCCCGCCCGGACTCGTGACGTGCACGGCGACGATCTCGCCGGCGAAGACGGTATGGTCGCCGGTGGTCATTTTATTCGCCACTTTACACTCCAGGTTAGCCAGGCACTCCTTGATGAGCGGCGCCTTCACCTTCTCCGCCGGCAGCGCGGTAAGCCCGCACTCGGCGAATTTGTCGTAAGTGCGCCCGCTGCGCGTGCCGCACAGCAGCGTGGCCTCCGCCAGGTCGGCGCCCGGCCAGGCGAGCACAAACTCGCCCGAATTTGCGATCAGGTCGTGAGTGAAGCGCGGCGGGGCCACCGAGATGGCCATCATCGGCGGGCTGCCGCTGGTCCACATCTTCCACCCCAACGGGCAGATGCTGCGCTGCCCGCGGTATTCGGCTACCGCCCAGCAGATCCGCTCGGGCCGCGCGCAGAGCTGCCGGAACTGACGCATATCTTGAAAATCCATGATGGGGCTCCTTTCATGCTCAACTCAACCCATATTCCTACTCATTCTCTTACTCCCATACTCATTCGCTTTCTCTCCCTCTTTCTCCCCCCTGTCAGAAAAGAAAGCGCGGAAAAAGAGCGGATAAAATGACGATAACTATATCTACTCATTCCTCCGTCTTCCCGTGTGAGCGCGGCCTGGCAACAGGCTGTGTCTACCCGGAGAAAGAATCATTACTAAAAAGGTGAAAGGGGTTACAGAAGCGTATTAATTATCGGTTATCACCTGATCGTTTTGCAAAGGAGTCACACCTGACATGCTGAAGATGCGCCCCGAGGGGAATGCTCTTATTATCGAGACCGCGGTCGCGACTCTCCGCCTCGACGCGGAGCGCGGCGGCCAGCTCACGCAACTGGACGTGAAGGACGAGCTCTTCACCCACCCGCTGCTCGCCGGCGGGAACATGGCGCCGGGCCTGCAATTCATCGCCGGCGGGAAAACCCTGCGGCTTGCCGACACGCCGGCGAAGATGAACGTAATCAGTAAGACGCCGGAGCGGATCATGGTGCAGACCACCGCCACGGTGGGCGGCCTGTTCGCGGTCGAGTTCATTTATGAATTTTTCGGAGAAGGGGCCGTGTTCTGCGAGATGGGCATCGATGTCGTGCCCGGCCAGTCTGCCAGCCTGAGCGGCGTCTCCTTCGATATCGCTCTCGACACCGCTTCCGCGAAGAGCTTGCGCTGGGGCTGCTTCACCCGCGACTGGTCATATAAGCGCGATGCCACCGGCGTGCACGCCTTCACCCGCCCCGAGCTGTTCAAGCCGCGTGACAATGTGCAGGATGTGCGCCAGCTCAGCCCGCTGGTCTCCGTCGATCTCGGCTGGGAGGCCACGCGCTTCTTCTCCAACCGCCTTGAATTTATCATGGAGGACTGGACCGCCTTCGACGACGGCCCGTTCGAAAACACCCGCACGGCGGTGGTCGAGAAGGATGGCGTGTGGAACCTGCGCTGGTTCTTCCTCGACGGTACAACAATTCCCATCACCGGGCCGATGCGCTACCGCAACAAGTGGGCAATAATGTTCGGCGCCGCCCGTGTGCACCGCGGCGATGGCGTAGACAACGCCGTGCGCAACAACGTACTGGGCAGCCGAATCTGCCACTGCATGTATCCCTACGTCCGCCAGGGCGACCGCTGGCCGTGGGCTTCGATGCCCATCAAGCAGGTCTCCGTGCAGCCGCCGCAGTTCTTCAAGGGCAATCCGGAAATTTCGCGCGTGGATGAGGCCGCCGAGCTGGGCGCCGACACCATGATCATCCACCAGTTCTGGATGTCCAACCCCGGCAGCAACAACGAACCGGCCGCGGACTACCATGTCTTCGATCCCGACTGGCTGAAGGCCTTTGTCGGCCGCTGCCACGAGCGCAACATGCCGGTGCTGCTCTACTGCCGCGGCACGGAGATGTACCAGCATTACAGCAGTTTCTTCGAGGATTACATGCGGCGCGATTTAGACGGCCTGTACCCGGACTGGGCGACGCCGTTCAGCATGGGTTACGTCAAGTGCTCGCCGCTGCACTTCTCCGCCTACAACTACTTCATGTTCATCCGCGAGCAGCGCCGCCGCGTCGGCCCGGGCGGGCGCATCATCGGCCATACCGGTATCGCCTGTTTCCTGTCTGTGGCGACCTTCGACGCCTCGCTGGGCGGCGAATTCACCGTCCGCCACGACGAGCTGCTCGGCAAACCGGAAGGCACTTCCTATTACGGACTGCTCGACTGCGTGGGCGGGCACCTCATCTCCGGCAACCTGCCCGACCGTGAAGCCTTTTCCGGACGCAAGGCGCTATCCGTCTGCGCGGCCTTCGGCATGACCGGCCACCCCTTCATGGAGCCGAACGGCCCCTTCTCCGGGCCGACCGCCTACATCAAGCCGCTGTGGGACGCCATGCGCAGCGTGGAGGGAACCGTCAACCGTTTGCACAACCCGGCATACAGCCCCACGCGGGCCATCGTCAACAACTCCGAGCTGTTCCCCAGCCTCTTCGTAACCGATGCCGGCCAGGCGGTGATGCTGATCACCAATCTGGCGGAGCAACCGGCAAACGGCGTGGTGGAATTGAACCTGGGCGAGCTGGACGTGCCCGCCGGCGCGAAGATTCAACCGCTCACCCTCGAAGGCGTGGCGTCCTGCCGGGTAAACGGCAACAGCGTGGTCATCGAGAACCTGCCGCCGCTGTATTTCGCCGCGGTTAAAATCGGGTAATCTTATCTCGCATGAATGCGGTATGCCAGCCTGAAAGGCTGCAATTCGATAGCCCAGGGTTGCATGATGTAACCTCGGTCGCGGAAGGATGCGCAACCACTGGGGATAGGGAAGCCTACTAAATCACCCGCGCCGACAGGACGTCGGCGCTCTGATCGCGGGAAGCGACTAACCGGAGTATAATTATGTCACGGCAACGAACTATAGTCTCTGTTATTCTCGCCGCCGGCAAAGGCACGCGCATGCGCGATAACAACACGCTGCACAAGGTGTGCTACCCCGTGCAGGGGGCGCCGGTCATCCACACTTCGCTGGCTACTTACGAGCGCTGTGGGCTTAGCTGGCACCTGCTGGTGGTCGGTAACAACGTCGAGCAGGTGATGAAGACCGTTGAGGCGGGGCCGACGAAGAAGGTGCTGTATTGCTTCCAGGCAGAGCAAAAGGGCACCGCGCACGCCACGCGAATCGCCGCCAGCCTGCTGGAGGCGCAGGGTTTCGACGGCGACATCTTCGTCGTCGCCGGCGACAAAGTGCTGGAAGAGGGCATCGTCCGCCGCCTGCTCGACGACTTCTATGCCAATGACCGCGATCTGTCCTTCGTGGTCGGCAACATCGAAGACTTCCCCGATGCCGGCCGCATCATCACCGATTCGGAGATCGACATCATCGGCAACGTGGAGGTTTTCGATTGCGACCGCGTTCGCCTGATGATCTACCTGCGCGAGCAGACGCAGACGGGACCGGCGCCGGCGGCGGAGGTCGAAGCGCTGGCGTTGAAATACTTCCGAACCGAGAAGAAGGCCGCAAAGGCGCTCGGACCGATATGGGATATTCTCAAAGCCGGCAAACCGATCGACCGGGGCGCGCTGGATGCGCACACCACCGAGGCGGATTACGTCCTTAACATCAACTGCCGGCAGTATCCGCCCGGCCTGATGGACAACGTCCGCTACACTAACCTGTCGGTATACCTCTTCAAGGCGCGGGCGCTCTTTAGCTCGTTGAAAGGCGTCGGTTCAGCCAACGCGCAGAATGAAGAATATCTGCCCGACGTCATCGGCAGCCTGATCGCCGAAGGCGCGAGCGTCTCCGCAGTTCCCCTGCTTTATCCGGAAGAAGCGATGGCCTTCAACACGCCGGAAGAGCTGGCGGAGATCGAGCGGTATTACACGGAGAAAGCGCTGGTCGGCAGCCGGTAAATGAAAATCAGACAAGCCGGTTCATAGTAAGCCACGCAGCGAGAGCGGAGTGGCGTGGTCGACAGTAAAGCTGTCCTATCGACCACGCCACTCCGCTCTCGCTGCGTGGCTTATTACAAACGGGCTTATCTATTTACACTTTGTAGTACCCCCGATACCACTCCACGAACTTCTTGATGCCCACCTCGATGGGGGTGTTGGGTCGGAAATCCACGTCGCGCATCAAGTCGTCTACGTCGGCGCTGGTGGCGGGCACGTCGCCGGGCTGCATGGGCAGCAGGTTCTTGACCGCCTTTTTGCCCACGTTCTCCTCGATCACCTCGATGAAGTGCAGCAGTTCCTCCGGGTGGTGGTTGCCGATGTTGTAGATCTTATACGGCGCGCTACTGGTGCCGGGATCGGCGGCGACGGCATCCCACTCCGGATTCGCCTTCGGCACGTTGTCCGTCACGCGGATCACGCCTTCCACGATGTCATCAACAAAGGTGAAGTCGCGCTGCATTTTGCCGTAGTTGAAGACATCGATCGGCTTGCCTTCCAGGATGGCCCGCGTGAAGATGAACAGCGCCATGTCGGGCCGGCCCCACGGGCCGTAGACGGTGAAGAAGCGCAACCCGGTGGTGGGCAGGCTGAAGAGGTGGCTGTAAGTATGCGCCATCAGCTCGTTGGCCTTTTTCGACGCGGCGTAAAGGCTGACCGGGTGATCGACGTTGTGGTGAATGGAGAAGGGCGAAACTTTGTTGGAACCGTAGACCGAGCTCGACGAGGCATAGGTGAGGTGCTCGACGCCGTTGTGCCGGCAGCCCTCCAGGATATTGGTGAAACCCACGATGTTCGCGTCGATATAGGCATGCGGATTTACCAGTGAATAGCGCACGCCGGCCTGGGCGGCCAGGTTGATGACCCGCTGCGGCTTCTCCTCGGCGAACATTTTGGCGATGCCCTCGCGATCTTCCAGGCCCATCTTCACGAAGCGGAATCCCGGCTGGGGTGTAAGCTGCGCCAGGCGCGCTTCCTTCAGGGTGACATCGTAATAATCGTTCAGGTTGTCCAGCCCCAGCACTTCATCGCCGCGCTTCAACAGGTACTGGCTGGTGTGAAAACCGATGAACCCGGCCGCGCCGGTAACCAACACTTTCATCTTTTCGCTCCTCTTGCATTATTGAAAAACCGCCCGAGTATACAACATTTCAACCGCGAGAGCTACCCTGTTAACGGATGGCGACGGTTGGGACTAAACCTGTATTTAATATCTCCTTCCCTTGTCAGCCACAAAAAGAGCGCCGCAATGTGTTAGAATGAGTGTCATACGCTTCATAACCTTGCCAGATAAGGGGGATAGCATGTTTAGAATCTTCATTCGTTTCCATGTGCTGCTGCTCGCCGGTATCCTGTTGCTCGGCCTGCACGCCGCAGCCGAAGACGGCGTTTTCGTCCGCTTCAAGCTGGTAGAGCCGGCAGGGGTAAAGTATTACATCAACCTTGGCGGTCATGTCCATACCTCACCCTGGAGTTTGCCGGGCGCGGTCTTTCCCGCCGACGCACTGAAAGATAAGACCCAGCGCTTCCAGGCGGGGGAGTATACCGGCTGGTTCGACGTCAAAACATACGCTGGGAAGCTGCTGCACGGGCGCGCGCATCTATCCGGCGGGGTAGCCGAATTTCCCACGCTTACCGCTGATTTTGTCACCGAGCCGGCGAGCACTGACCGCAAGGTCGTCATTGAACTGGCAACGGCGCCGAACGAAGCGAGCATCGTCAAGCGTTTCGAAACATCGCCCGAGCCGTTGCTCGGTGGCTCACTGCTCGCTTTCGAAGTGTCGCCCGAGTTGGCCAAAGACAAGGATGACCTGGAAACGCTTTCGCAAATGATCGACCGCCATCTGGCCTGGGCGCAAGCAGCGAGTGGGGGGCAGCGTCATGCCCCCAAGCAGTTGATCGTCTCAACCTACGGCTGCGCGGGCATCCCGCGCGAGGCGCAGGTGCTCTGGTTGCTCGGTTTCAACACTATGGTCGGCGGCTCTCCGGAACTGCTGGCGAAAACGCCCGGCATCAATACCGGTTATCACGATAACGGCGTGCCCGATGGACCGATCGACAAGATCGATGAGTATATGAAAAAAGCAGGCGAGGGATTGAAGGCGCCACCCGTCCCGGGGATTCCCTACAGCATTCATGACGAAGTGAGCGCGTATGCACTTGGGAAGGATACCGCGGCTATCGAGCGCTTCCATGCCTGGCTGGTGGAACAGAAGATCGATCCGAAGACGCTGGGCGTCACGCGGTTGGAGGACGTGCAGCCTATCGAGAATCCCGACCAGTTGCACGCTCAGCAGAAGGTGAATCAGGCGGCAGCCAACCGCACCTTTTATTATACCTGCCGCTTTCGTCAACTGGCGAGCATCCAGACGTTCCAGTGGATGAGCGAATCCTTCCATAAATATGCTCCCGCCGGTTATGCCACCTCCACCATGGTCGCCGATCACCCCTACTTCGGCGGCACCGGCCTGGGCCTGGGACTGGAAACGAGCAACACCGCGTGGGGCGGCTACCCGCTGGCGATCGACTGGTTCGAGATGGGCCGGCGGAAAGTGGTGGACATCCAGGGGATCGAAGATTGGATGGGCCTGCAATTCATGTATGGGCCGGGATATACCTGGGAAGGTTTCCAGCTCATGGGTTTCCAGGCTGCCATCTTCCGCAGCGCCAGCCAGGGCACTTTGCCGATTGTCACCTGGATCACCCCCAGCGACGAGACGAACCTGCGGCTCAAGTCATCTTCGGCGCTGGCGCAGGGGGCTAAAAATTTCGTCTACTGGACCTTCGGTCCCACTGCACTGAGTACTGAGAATTACTGGTCTGACCTGCGCAGCGAGTATGACGGCATTGCGAAAATCACCAATCAGTTGGCGGCATCAGAGCATATTATCGCTCCCGGCTATCCGCGCAAGACGCGCGTGGCGCTGCTCTACAGCATCTCCTCGGATTACTGGCAACCTTTCGGCTATATTCACATGCTGGAGCGCCGCGGCACCTATCTCTCTTTGACTCACGATCAGTATCTGGTGGATTTCCTCACCGAACAGGACATCGATGCGGGACGGCTCAAAGACTACTCCGTGCTCTATACGACGGACCCCTGCATCAGCACCAGCGCTACCGCGCGCATCGCGCAGTGGGTGGCGAATGGCGGGCGCCTTTACGGCTCTTGCGGCGCCGGCAGTCGCAACGAATTCAACGAGCCTGCTGTCGGCCTGTCATCCGTCTTCGGCATCAAGCCCGAGGTTTCGGCGCAGGTGCAGCCTGGTCAATATAATATCCGCGGCCGCTTGAATGAACTGACCTACCTCGATACGATCAGCCTGACCGACGCATGGAAGCTCGGTGAGCCGCAAGCGGCATTCGGCGCGCTTGGCGCGAAGATCACCTTCACACCGGCGCAGGCGAAAGTCATCGGCAAGTTCAAAGACAACGCACCTGCCGCCACGCTCAACCAATATGGCAAAGGAACTGCCATTTACTTCGGCGCCTGCCCGGCGCTTTCGTATCTGAAGGATGCCAATTATGTGCCGGAAGCACTCAAGGAGAAGTGGCCGGCATATCAGCGGAAACTCATTAACTCATCGGCCGTCACTGTGACCAACCGGCTAGTCGAATTGTCGCAGCCGGCCGTCGAAGCCGGCGTATATGATGCGCCGGCAGGCTCGGTGATTATCCTCGGCAACTTCACCTATCAACCCATCGCCCAGCTCAACGTTCGTCTGCCAGTGAATAAGCCGGTGAAATCAATACGAGCAGTGGAAGCCGGTCAACTGCAGTTCACGGTGGTAAAGGCCACGGGGAAGGTGAAGGAAGCCGGCTATCAATCCGAAGTCGTCTTCACCATGCCGCTGGGAATTAACGACATCGTGCTGGTCGAGTAACACTCAATTCAAGCCGTCCCTTACCTTCAAAAAGATAGGGGACGAGAGCGATCAAAATGTGAGGTTATTATGCTGACAATATGCAGTCGGCAACTGGCGCCCGTTCCCTGGACCCGGGTCGAAATCGCCGACCGTTTCTGGCAGCCCCGCCGCGAGACCAACCGCACGGTGACGCTGCCGCTGGAATACGAGATCAACGAGAAGAACGGCGTGCTGGACGCCTATGTGTGGGACTGGTGGGACCCGGCGAAGGGAAACCCGCCCTGGCGCATCTGGGTGGGCGATATCTCGAAGTGGATCGAGGCGGCCTGCTACAGCCTGGGCACGCGCCCGGACGCGGAGCTGGCGGCGCTGGTCGATCACGCGGTCGAGAGCATGCTGAAGGGGCAGAAGGAGGACGGCTACCTCTACTCCAACCCGCTGCCGCGCGAGTGGCGCTTCGCCAACCTGCAGGAGCTGCACGAGCTGTATGACATCGGTCACGGGATGGAGGCGGCAGTGGCGCGCCTGCAGGCGACCGGCCAGCGGGACATGCTCGATGCCATGTGCCGCTACGCCGACCTGCTCGATGCCACCTTCGGCCACGGCGAGGGACAAATTCCCGGCTACGACGGCCACCCGGAGGTCGAGCTGGCGCTGGTGAAGCTCTACCGCGCCACCGGCGAGCGGCGCTACCTCGATCTCGCCAAATTCTTTGTAGACGAGCGAGGCAGAGAGCCGAACTATTTCAAGCAGGAGATGGAGAAGATCGAACGCGACGGCATCTTCCACATGGGCTGGTACAAAAACTGGAATTATAGCTACTGCCAGGCGCACCAGCCGCTGCGCGAGCAGCAGGAGGCCTTCGGCCATGCCGTGCGCGCGTTGTATCTGTATTCCGGGGCGGCGGACGTGGCGGCGGAGACGGGCGATGCCGAGTTGCTGGACACCTGCCGCCGCCTGTGGCGGAGCGTGACCCACCGGCGGATGTATGTCACCGGCGGCGTCGGCTCTTCCCCGCACGGCGAGGCGTTCACCTTCGACTACGACCTGCCCAACGAAACCGGCTACGCGGAAACCTGCGCCAATATCGCGCTGGTCTTCTTCGCCCACCGCATGCTGCAGCTCGAGGCGGATGGCGAATACGCCGACGTGATGGAGCGCGCGCTCTATAATGGCGTGATGAGCGGCATCGGACTGGACGGCAAATCCTTCTTCTACGCCAACCACCTCACCGCCTACCCGCAGAGCACGTTGGTCGGACACGCCGCCGATCACGTCGCCGTCCGGCGGCAGGGCTGGTTCGGCTGCGCCTGCTGCCCGCCCAACATCGCGCGGCTCATCTCCTCGCTCGGCGGCTATATCTATTCCACCGCGCCCGACGGTCTCTTCATCCACCTGTATGTCGGCGGCAGCGTCACCTTCCAGGCCGGTGATACCTCCGTGAAAGTCACCCAGCGGACTGATTACCCCTGGGATGAAAAGGTAGTGATTACAGTGCAGCCGGAAATACCCTGCGAATTCACGCTCGGGTTGCGCATCCCCGGCTGGTGCCGCGGCGCCCGCTTGCGGTTAAACGGCAAGTCGCTTAGCCTGAAAGATTTCATCGACAGGGGATATACCTGCATCATTCGCGAGTGGAGGCCCGGCGACACGGTGGAGCTGATCTTGCCCATGCCGATCGAGCGCATCGAGGCCAATCCCCGCGTGCGCATGAACTGCGGCAAGGTCGCCTTGCGGCGCGGCCCGGTAGTTTACTGCCTGGAGGAGATAGATAACGGCAAAGAACTGGCCGACCTGATGCTGCCGCGCGATGCCGAGTTAACCGCCGAATACCGCCCCCGCCTGCTCGGCGGTTCGGTAGTCATCCGCGGCAAAGCCCTGCGCCGCAGCGCAGTCGGTTGGAATGATGCTCTCTACCGCGCCGGCCGCTCGAAAGTAAAGGAAGTGGACATCCTCGCCGTCCCCTATGCCCGCTGGGCCAACCGCACGCCGGGCGAGATGATCGTGTGGATACGAGAAAGGTAAACCCTCTCCGCGACAGATTCGTGCGACGGCGGTATAATAGTCTCGTGCCATTCAACCGTATTTATGCCCAGGATATTGCCCTCGACATGCTGCGCCGGACGCTGACCGCCGGCCAGGTAGGGCATGCCTATCTGTTTTACGGTCCGGAGGGGATCGGCAAGCGCGCGGCGGCGCTGGCCTACGCGAAGGCGCTGAACTGCACCGATGAGACCGCGCGGGTAACGGGAGATTTCTGCGACGCCTGCCGCTCCTGCCGCATGATCACGCTGGGGCAGCACCCGGACGTGCGCCTGCTCACCCCGGAGACCTGCGGCGACAAAACCGTGATTCCCATCGACGCCATTCGCACCAAATCCGGCGAGAACTCCCCCCACCCTCTGCCGTTGCGCGAGGATGCGCAGCTCAAGCCGATGGAGGGGCGGCACAAAGTATACATTATCGATCCGGCGAACAGGCCCGGACTGCAGGAGGACGCGGGCAACGCGCTGCTGCTGACAGTGGAGGAGCCGCCCGCGCACGTGGCGCTCATCCTGGTCAGCTCGCGGCCCACCGCCATGCTGCCCACGCTGGTCTCCCGCTGCCGGCCCGTGCGTTTCCACCTGGCGCCGCGCGAGACCATCTTGCGCGCGCTGGGCGAGCTGGACACCCTCGCCCCGGAGCAGGCCGCGGCCATCGCCGGCATGGCGGACGGGCGCATCGGCTGGGCGATCTCCCGCGCGAGTAATCCGCGCCTGCTCGAAGCGCGCCGGACGCTGCTTTCCGAGGTCGATCGGCTGCTGCCCGCGGGCCGGCCCGCGGCACTGCGGCTGGCGGAGCTGCTGCACAACCAGGCCCTCCTCATTGACGGCGAGGAAGACGCCAAATCGAAAGACCGCGCCGCGCGGCGCAGCCTGCCCGACCTGCTGGATGTGACCGCCTCCTGGTGGCGCGATCTACTCATCGGCGAAGTCGGCGCGCGGGAAATGCGCATCAACCTGGATTTCGCCGCCGCGCTGGACCGCCACGCGGGCCGCCTGCCCGCCGCCCGGCTGCGGAATGGCCTGCGGGCCATCATGCAGACAAAACGCACCATCGAGCGCAACGCCAATATCGACCTGGCGCTGGAACGCATGTGGATGTCGGCGCTGCCGTGACGATTTAACCGGCCGTTCATCGGTAGTTCACTGGTAGTTCACGTCGCTGTGCGATAATGCGGCAGATCTGACTGGTCTGACTTTTTCCGACTTTGCGGACTCGTCTGCTTTATTCTCATCCGGAGGGTATCACGGCATGTCGCAAACCATTCTCATCGCCGACGACGAGCAGTCCATCGTCGATCTGCTGCAATATAACCTGGAAAAGGGCGGCTATGAAGTGGTAGTCGCCTTCAACGGCGCCGATGCGGTGCGGATGGCGCACATGCACCGCCCCGACCTGGCCGTTATCGACATTACTATGCCCGGCATCGACGGGCTGGAGGTTTGCACCAGGCTGCGCCACGAGCTGGGCACGCCGGTGATCCTGCTCACCGCCCGCGACTCGGAAATCGATAAGATCGTGGGACTGGAGATCGGGGCGGACGATTACGTGACCAAACCCTTCAGTCCGCGCGAGCTGCTCGCGCGCATCAAGTCGGTGCTGCGTCGTGTGAAAAATCCCGCCGCCGCGCCCGCCGCGCCGCTGCATATCGGCTCGCTCTGCCTGGATTCGCTGACGCACGAGGTGCGCCTGGGGGAAAACTCACTCGCGCTGACCGCAAAGGAGTTCGCGCTGCTGGAATATCTGATGCGCAACGCGAACCTGGCGTTGAGCCGCCACGCCATCCTCGACCACGTGTGGGGTTACGACTTTTACGGCGATCCGCGCACGGTAGACGTGCACGTCCGGCGCCTCCGCGAGAAGGTGGAGGCGGACTGCGGAACCCCGCGCCTCATCGTCACCGTGCCGGGGGTAGGCTATAAGTTCCATGCGGAAGGATGACCCCGAAGCCGGACGCGGACTGCCAGTCCGCGCGAAACGAAATAGCGAAAAGTATAGGTCACGCGCGAACTGGCAGTCCGCGCTCCCGTTTAACTGGAGGCGAAATTATGAAGCGCATCGATCTACGAAAAACGGGTACTCCCCTGGACGCGGTTTTCTGCTGGTTCGCCTCCTTGCGCATTCGCCTGATCGTCACCTATGTGTTCGTCACCGTCCTCTCCTTCGGATTCCTCTTCCTGCAACTCACGCAGCCGCTGCAATACTTCATCCTGAAACGCGAAGAAGACCTGCTGCGCTTCAATGCCATGACCCTGGCGACGACCATTCGGATGCCTCTCGAAGGTTTTACCAACCTCGAATTTGTTACCGATCTGTTCTGGACCCAACGCCGCGCCCGGCTGTATCTGAACGAAGAGATTCCGGATATCCGCATCCGAGTGCTCGATCCGCGGGGAATGACGCTGGTCGATTCGCAGGTGCCCATCGATTCCGATTGGAAGCGATGGCAGCGATGGTGGCACGAACAGCGCTTCACTTATCCGTTGCTGGAAGATCGCCCCGAGATTCGCGAGGCCATCAACACAGGGCGCGTGGCTATCAATCCCAGCACGGTCCCGGAACAATTCAAATTTCCCGGATTTTCAGAACCGTTCACGCTGTACCTGGCCATGCCGTGCCAGCGCACCAACAAAAAGACGGGCAAGCGCGAGCTCGCCTTCATCATGTATCTGGAACGGCCCGCCAACGCGGTCATCGCAGATATGCGCGAGATGCAGCAACGCATTAAAATCAGCCTGATCACCAGCCTGCTGATAACAATGCTGGTAAGCATCGTCCTCGCCAGCAACCTCTCCGCCGGCCTGAATTCGGCCACTCGCATCGCCCGCTCCTTCGCCCGCGGCGACCTGGGACAGCGCATGCGCGCGCGGGGGCGCGACGAAGTGGGCCAGCTCGGCGTCGCCTTCAACCAGATGGCCGACGCGTTGCAGCGCCAGGAGCAGTTGCGCCGCGATCTGCTGGCCGATGTCTCCCACGAGCTGCGCACGCCGCTTACCGCCATCGCCGGCTGCGCCGATACGCTGTCCGACGGCGCCCTCCGGGAGGACCCCGCCGCCGCCGAGCGCTTTCTCGGCATCATCATGCGCGAGTGCGAACGGATGCAGCGCCTGGTATCGGACAGCCTGGAGCTGTCCAAACTGCAGGCCGGCGCGGTGGATATACCCCGCGCGCCGCTGCCCATTATCCCGCTCATCGACGACGCGGTCGAGATGGCTGAGCTGCAGGCGGGGCAGGATGAAATCGCCCTCGACTGGACCCCGCCGGCGGGCGGCGGCGAGCTGACCGTGGTGGGGAACGAAGACCGGCTGGCGCAGGCGCTGCGCAATCTGCTTGATAACGCCCTTCACCATACGCCGGCCCGGCGCACCATCTACGTCTCGGTGACGAATGCCACCGAGGAAATCGTGGTTCACGTGCGCGACGAAGGCGAAGGCATTCTCCAGAAGGACCTGCCCTGGGTGTTCGACCGGTTTTACCGCGCCGGCAAGGGCGGGGCGAAAACCGGCGGCACCGGGCTGGGACTGGCTATCGTGCGGGAAATCATGCTTGCCCACCAGGGGCGCGTCAGCGTGGAAAGCGAAGTGGGCCGGGGCACGACGTTCAGCCTGCACCTTCCGCGGGCGCAGGCTGAACAGGGAACAACGGTCTAGCCGGACGGGACGGCCGCCACCACCACGCCCTGCTGCTCGACATAAGCCACCGCCTGGCCGTAGGTGAGCCAGCTTCCCGTATCCTCGTGATATTGCCAGCGCAGATAGCCGGTCAGCGACATGTAGCGCGCCTCCTCGGTGAAAGGCTGCAAGTCCCGCACGTTCGGAATACCTTGCGCCGCTGCCGCGCCCGCCAGGCCGAACAGCATCGCCAGGAACAGACCGCAGATTATGAGCTGCTTCACGCGTGTATCCTCCCTTTGGACAGACTGTCCGGCACTATTATTCATGCGCCAGATTGGACCTAAACAGCCATGCTTCGACAAGCGAGTTTTCAACCAGCGGCATGTGAGAGGACAGTTACAATGATTGGTGGAGGTGGATGAATAAATCCCGATGTATCGCGCGCCCGCCGTGGCGCGCCAGCCGGATGCCTCCTCCCCGCTAACGCCAACACAAATCCGGCGCCAATCCCTTTCATCTCTCGATGTGCAAAACAGCATCCGCCTCATCGGTCAATCGGGATGGGCGGCGCGAGAATTACCGGGGAAAATACAAGCAAAATCCCCTAGGATTGCGCGTCATTCCTCTTCGCGCTGCTTTTCCTCCAGGTAGGCGATCCGTTCCCGCATGGTGGGGTGCGTTCCATACAGGAGCTGCGCCCAGCGCGGCGGATCCATTTCGGCGATGTTCAGGCGGGCAAGTTTATAATAGACCGTGATGCCGGCCCGGTGGTTGGGATAGACGCGGGCGGCGAAATAGTCCGCCTGCCACTCCATCCAGCGCGACACCGCGGCAGAGAAGGGCATCATCACCAGCGCCAGGCCCATGCCGAGGGCCAGCAGCAGCGGATAACTCGCGGGATGCCCGAGCCGGTCAAATCCCAGCATGCCGCCCCACCGACGCAGCATGACGCCGGCGAGCAGGTACAGCGCCAGGCTGCCGAAAAAGACGCCCGTCACCGAGAAGGCGATGCCCAGCGGAATGTGCTTCAGCACGTAATGACCGATCTCGTGCGCCATCACGTGCTCGATCTCCGCGTGAGTGAAGCCGGCCAGCAGCGTATCGTACAGCACAATGCGCTGCGTGGGGCCGATGCCGTTCACATAGGCATTGACGGCGTTGCTCTGCCGGCTGGCGTCCACCTGGTAGATATCGTTGGTCGGTATGCCCTGCCGGTGGGCCATCGCCAGGATATCGCGCCGCAGCTCCCGGTCTTCCAGCGGTTCGAACTTGTTGAAGAGCGGATCCATGAAGACCGGACCGATCAGCATGAAGAAGATACTAAGCGGAACTGAAACGAGCGCAACCCATGCCCACCAGGTACGCGGTCGCCAGCGCAGCAGGGCATAAAACAGCGCCAGCACCGGCAGCCCCATGGCCGCGCCGGCGCCGGCCCCCACCAGATAATCGCGCAGCCAGGCCGCCGCCGTCTGGTTGGACAGCCCATACTGGTGCGGGAAGACGAAGCCCGCATAGTAGTCGAGCGGCAGCAGCAACAGGACGCCCGCCAGCGAGACGATTCCCGCCACCGCCGCCAGGCCGAGCAACCAGTGCCCGCCTATGCTCGCTACCAACCCGGCCAGCCACCGCGCGCCGCCGAAGGCGAACAGCCCAACCAGCAGCGCCGCCTGGAAGCAAAGGTAGCCCAGCCCGAGCAGCCGGGCGCGCGCCCCCCGTTCGCGCGCGAGCGCCACTTCTAGTGGGGTGAGCGGGGCGCCGGAGGGCATGCCGCCCGCCTCGATCCGCGCCATCGTCGTATGCGCGGTAGTTGCGGCGGGGCGCGCCATGGCGACGCGGAGCAGCAGCGCGCTGAACAACAGCAGCGCGCCGAAGACGATCAGCAGGAATCGTCGCCGCAACCAGCGAAATATGCGCATCGGATTACTTGTACCCTTGCCGGAGCGCGGGCGTCCCGCCCGCATGTCTCTATTTATTATCACGCGCAGGCGGGACGCCTGCGCTCCGGCTGGCAAAAATATGCTGTTTGGCGGTGGGACACGACAGAAATTATGCACGGAAAGGAATGATAACGTGTATACTTCTTATGATCTCGAAAAGTTGTATGAAGGGAGATCCACGCTCTCCTTTCGGAGGAAAACAATGAAAATTGAACGGTCACTGGTTGCAGACAATGTTCCCGTCCTGCGGCTTTCCGGCGAACTGGACCTGAACAGCGTTCCCGATGTCCGTCGTTCGATTCGCGGTTTGATCGATGAAGGGCTGGTCAACTTCATCATCAACCTGACCGAGCTGGATTTCATCGACAGCTCCGGGCTTGGCGTGCTGGTCGGCGGCCTGGCGCGCGTGCGCGAAAAACAAGGCGAGATCAAGATCACCTGCGCCAATAAACGCATCATGCGTATCTTCGAGATGACCCGGCTGACCCAGCTTTTCGAGCTTTATCCGTCGGAAGAGGAAGCGGCGCGCGGCTTCCGCATCGGCGTAAAGCAGCAACAACAGTCTGCCGAAGACGCGGCGTGAATCACTCAGAGCGCGGATTGCCGGTCCGCCCCTAACTCGCATCGCGCGGACCGGCAGTCCGCGCTCCACTACCATGAACGAGCACTATTATACCGTGCAACCTGCCTCGCTGCGGCAGCCCGTCATTTATGAAGACACGCTGCGGGGGATGCCGTTTAAGTTCTGGACCGACCACGGGGTATTCTCGCGCGGGCACACCGACCCCGGCACGGAGGAAATTATCAAGGCCATGGATCTCGCCGGAGCCGAGCGCATTCTCGACCTCGGTTGCGGTTACGGCATCATCGGCATCGTGGCGGCGAAGCTGGCGCCCCAGGCCCGCGTGATATTGACCGATCTCAATGAGCGCGCCATCGAGCTGGCCCGCCGGAATATCGAGACCAATCAGGCGCCGAACGCGGAGGCGCGTCCGGGGAGCGGCTACCAACCGGTCGCCGGCGAATCCTTTGACGTGATCCTCACCAATCCCCCCATCCGCGCCGGCAACACGGTGGTATTCGACCTGATCGCCGGGGCGCCCGCGCACCTGAATCCGCGAGGTCGCTTTTACCTTGTAGCGCGTACCAAGCAGGGCGCCCGCACCTTCGCCGCCGAGATGGCCCGCCACCTCGCGGATGTGCGGCAGGTCGAGCAGGGCAGCGGGTACCGGGTGTATTGCGGGGTGAATACGTAGGGGCGATTGCCAATCGCCTCTACCCCAGCGGCTCCAGCGCTTTCGCGTTTTCGCAGACGATCGGCTCCAGGTTGGGCAGCGGAGCGGCCCAGCGGACGGCGTTGGTGATGACGGTCATCACGTTCTTATCGTAATAAGTCGGGTGCGTCTCGTGGCCGGGTTGGAAGTAGAAAATCCGCCCGTTGCCGCGCGTCCAGCAGCATCCGCCGCGGAATACCTCGCCGCCCGGGAACCAACTGATGAACACCAGCTCGCCCGGGGCGGGAATATCGAACAGCTCGCCGTACATCTCCTCTTCCGGCAACTCGAAATAGCGGTCGATGCCGGCAACGATCGGATGGCCGCGGTTGACCACCCACAGGCGCTCGTGCTCGCGCGCCTCGCGCCAGATCAGCGCGCAGCTGGTGCCCATCATGCGCCGGAAGATTTTCGAGAAATGGCCGGAGTGCAGCACGATCAGGCCCATGCCGTCCAGCACACGCTGCTGCACGCGGTCCACGATTTCATCCCGGACATCGTCGTGGGCCATGTGGCCCCACCAGGTCAGCACGTCGGTGTCGGCCAGCACCTCGGCGGTAAGGCCGTGCTCCGGCTCGTCCAGCGTGGCGGTGCGCGCCGTGATGCCGGGCTGGCCGTTCAGGTAGCCGGCAATGACCGCGTGGATGCCGTCCGGATATACACTGCGCACGGCTTCATGCGTCTTTTCGTGGCGGCCTTCATTCCACACCGTCACGCGGATAGATTTGCTCATAGGATTACCACCTGATATCGACGCCGCCCACCGCGCCGATGCGGGTACTGGTGTTGCCGGGCTCCTCATACGAGCGCAGGATATGATACTCGACGATGCCGGCGATGCTGAGGTCGTTGATTTTGCCGATGTTATACTCCAGGCGGAACATCGCGCTGCCGCTCAACTGGTCCGGCCTGATGACGAGCAGCGACGGGTCCTGCCCCGGTAAAGCGGAAAGCTTGCTCAAAAGCTGGAAACGTCCGAAGGCGATATCCATGGCGGCCTCCATGGTGTTGGCGGGCCGCACACCATACTCGCTTTCTACCGTCGAGGCGCCGGTGAAAGGTCTGGCGATCAGATCGGTTTGATTGATAGGCAGCAGCGGCAGCGGCTTGCCGATGTTATCCGGCTCGGCTTTCGGATCGACGGAGATGCGGAAGACCAGGTGGGTATCATCCTTCAGGGAACCGGCGCCGTCCGCCATCCGGCGAATCCGTTCCAGCGCGCTTTTGGCCTTACCTGTCAGCTCGGGGGAAAGCGCCTCGATTACATCGGCATAAGCGAGCAGCAGTTGATTCGCGGCGGACAGCAACTGCGCCATCTCTTCGCGCGAGAGGTTGGACACCGCCTTGACCGCCTGTTCGCGTAGCCGGCGCTGTTCCGTCGAGATATTCCGGGGGTCGGTGGTATCCGCCAGCGCGATGAAAAGACTCATCGGCTCGATCAACGCAAGGGCAATATCATAACGATCGACGGTGAGGCTGGCGCGCGGTGAAGAGAGTAGCCCGCGCTGGTTCAGCAGGCGCATTTGGGCGTGGGCGGGATCGTTGGCCGGGATCTTTAGAATCAGGTCCGCGGCTGCTATCCCCCGTACCTGCAGGACGAATACAACTATTATCGCCAGCAAGGCAAGCCTGACCATGTCGCTCCCATCGATATCCGCGTGTTAATTTATTTTACCATAAACAACGCCGGACTAACAAGCCGTTTTCAGAAATCAACGGTTAAATCGCGGTATTTGTTCTTCCCGCCAACAATCGATCCCCCGGCAGGAAATTGTTTCCATGAGACGAATCTATCGAAGTGGCGAATAGCGAGTGTCATTTCTTCCGAATGGTTTTCCTGTATCAGGCAATCCGTTATTTACCGGATACTCGCCACTAACCACATTTCTAATTGGGAGATACCTGCATGCCGATTGTCGATCTGCCGTTGGAGGAATTATTCGCGTATCGGGGACTCAACCCCCGCCCGTCGGATTTCGATGACTACTGGGATCGCGCGCTGGCCGAAATGCGCGCCGTCGATCCGCAAGTCGAGCTGCGGCCTTACCGGTTGAACGCGCCGCAAACTGAATGCTTCGACCTCTACTTCACCGGCGCCGGTGGCGCGCGCGTTCACGCGAAGTATTTGCGCCCGAAAGAGCTGAACACCCCCTGCCCCGCCGTAGCCATCTTCCATGGCTACTCCGGCAGCAGCGGCGACTGGTTCGACAAGCTCAGTTGGGTCGGCCAGGGGTTCTGCGTGGCGGCGCTGGACTGCCGAGGCCAGGGCGGCAGTTCGGAAGATCCCGGCGGGGTGAAAGGCAACACGCTGCGCGGCCATATCATCCGCGGGCTGGACGACGCGCCGGAAAAGCTGCTCTTCCGCCAGCTCTTCCTGGACACCGCGCAACTGGCCGGCCTGCTGATGGATTTCCCGGAGGTGGACGCGGCGCGCGTGGCAGCCATCGGTGGCTCGCAGGGAGGCGGGTTGACGCTGGCCTGCGCCGCGCTGGAACCGCGTATCGCCAGGGCCGCCCCGATTTTCCCCTTCCTGTGCGATTACCGGCGCGTGTGGGAGATGGACCTGTCGGTGGCAGCCTATGAGGAGCTGCGCACGTTCTTCCGCCAGTTCGACCCCCGGCACGAGCGTGAGGAGGAGATATTCACCCGGCTCGGTTACATAGACGTGCAGTTCCTTGCCAATCGCATCCGCGCGGAGGTGCTGATGGGCGTCGGCCTGATGGATACCATCTGCCCGCCGTCCACGCAATTTGCCGCCTACAATAAAATCACCTCGCCCAAACGCCTGGCCATCTACCCGGACTTCACCCACGAAGGCCTGCCCGGTTTCGCCGACATGACCTATGAGTTCGTCTCGGAGCTGCTGGGAGCGCCGGTTTTATAATTGCCTGGTTCTCTGGATTGACATTAAAATCCCAAAGTGTATGCAGAGGAACCGGATGAGGAGGAACTCGCGATTCTCCGTTTCGCAAAACAGATGCAGCGGAAGATTGCGGAGGAGAGAATGATTGGTGAATGGTGAATTGAGAATTGAGAATTGAGAATTGAGAATTGAGAATGGTGAATTCACAATTCACCATTCACAATTCACCATTCACAATTCACCATTCACAATTCACTCAGGCATCTTCACTCCCTGCCGCCGCTTCTGCTCCATCATCACCTTCTGGTAATCTTCCTTTTCCTGCTGCGTCATCCGCCCGCGCCGCAGCGTTACGCCGCCCGGCCCTTTCACCTTTTCCGGTGACGAGGAATTCCGGCATCCCGCCGCCAGCAGCAATGCCAACAGGCAAGGCAGAATAATCAGGCCACGAGATGAGAACATATCCTCCCTCCGATGGTTTTGAAGCTGGAAGAGATAGTGAATGGTGAATTGAGAATTAAAATCACCATTCACATTCACCATTCACCATTGAATCATCGCATTATCAGCGCGTCGGCCACGTCCAGGTCCAGTGTGTAAACCTTCTGTTCGA